>Ga0247842_10002835_pt1 | contig 24699 bp, 30 predicted proteins | sample LaCruzMarch2015__3_FD_192411 | JGI IMG/M metagenome (GOLD analysis project Ga0247842, IMG submission 192411) | Freshwater microbial communities from meromictic Lake La Cruz, Castile-La Mancha, Spain - LaCruzMarch2015_19m | ecosystem: Environmental > Aquatic > Freshwater > Lake | place: Spain...
CCTTGGTGGGCGGTATTTTTTTGGATAGACGTTGTTACGTGCGTGACTTTAGGGATTTGGCTCGCCCACCGTCTTAAAAAAGAAAAGAAACAATTGAAGGATGCTTTTAAAGACCATTATTTGAGACAATTCAGATGGCTATTTCGGCATGAACTAAAAGAATACGGGATTGATGAGGCAACACAAAACAATAAACAGGTAAAAGGCGATTTGAAAAAATAACGCTGATTATGGACAACCCCCAGACGGTTAATGAAAAAATAGAATTCTCGTCGAACGGGACTACCCTTTCTGGAAAGGTCTGCCGTCCAACAGACTTGACCAAATGCAAAGGGATCGTGATCTTCACGCACGGCTTAGGCTATTGCGTTAAGCAGTACAAGATCAACGGTGAGTATTTTGCGAAGAATGGATATCTGCTTTTGACTTACAACCTTCGTGGACATGCCGGAACGCCGGGAAAGTGGTCGGTTGATGCTTCCGTGCAAGATTTAACAGCCGCCATTGACCACCTTACCCAAAACTATAAGTTCCCAAGCAATGAACGTATTTGCGTGCTTGGACACAGCACAGGGGCATTAATTTCTCTCTTGGCATCCTTGCGTGACAAGCGAATTAAGTTTGGAAGTCTGGTGACAATCGTCACATGTATGACGGATTCTTATCTGCATTGGTTCAAAAGCGGCTTTAATCAGGAGGTCAAAGAATATTTCAAGACGAAAGGAAAGATCGCTGAAATTTGCAACGAATTTCTCGATGATCCTGTGATGCTGGACAAGTATCGCAATGGCAAGATAGATCCTGTCGCATTAACTATAAGCCATCGTTATGGACTTTTGAAGTCTGACCGTCTCGACTCTTTCTTTCATGAAATCGCTTATTCGGATGATATCTTAAAACACATTGATGAAATTCAGATACCGCTTCTTCTTTTTCGGGGGGAGTATGATGAGGTCATGGATGTTAAGAAGACGAACGAGTTGTACGAGAGGCTTAATAAAAGAATCCCAACCAGATTTTATATCACCGATTCAAAGAATCATTTTCACAATGATCGTTGGGACCTAATACAGGAAGAAACGCTGAAGTTCTTCGATATTTTTTGTGATTACAACCGAGCTGCTGTTAATTTTTCCGACAAAATCGTCTTGTTGGTGGATGATGACCCTCTGGTAACACGGTCCTTGCAAAAATTACTTGTTCAGCAAGGCATTGCGAATGTCCAGATTGCGGAGGATGGAGATAAGGCCCTTGAAATGATCAGAGAACTTAAAAAAACAAAAAACAAATCATTCGACCTGATTATATCGGACATTCGGATGCCCGGAATAGACGGGATTGAAACAATCAAAAAGGCCAAAGACTTTATAAGCCATTCCAAGGGCAAGGAAAGTCCGGTGATTTTTATTACAGGCTATGAAGGAGACGGTGCTGTTGAAAGAGCCAAACAGATCGGATATGTCGATTACCTCTATAAACCCCTCGATATAAATCATTTTCTAACCAGCGTGAAGAAACAACTTCAATGCTCAAACGTCTAATTGCTCGGGTCGATGATTTCTTTTACCGGGTAATCTTAAAGAACGTTCTCAAGCTATCCAAGCTTGGCCATGGATTTATTGTGTCTGGTGCTGAATCAGGAGAAAATTTTGAGCATATCTATAACAATAAGCCCCAAGGTGCCTTCCTGATAGGAAAATACATAGACAGAATCTTGCTTAACCTCCCCTCTGTCCGTGCGACACGTGAACGAAAAGAACAAATAAAAAAGATCTTACGCAAAGAAATTTCTATCAATCAGTCCAAGGGGCAAAAGACACGGATTCTGGATCTTGCTTCGGGAGGCGCACGCTACCTTCGTGAGTTAAAAACGGAGCATGAAAACGGTGATGTTGAATCTCTGTGCATTGACAAGAATATGCGGTGCGTAAACCTTGGCCGCTCTTTGGCTGGGCGAGAGGATGTGAAAAACCTGAAGTTCTTGAGGGGAGATATTTTTCGCATGGGGCATTTGAAGGCGATTTCGCAGAACATTGATTGGAAGCCTAATGTGATTATCGCATCTGGTCTTTTTATTTATTTTAATGACCCAACGGTGGAGCGTATTTTGAAGGAAACGCATCAGTTTCTTCCTTCCGGCGGCATTGTCATTTTTCAGTCTTACGAAAATCTAAGCAGTAGAAAGCTGATGCGGAAAACATCAAGTACCTCTACGGGTGAACAATGGACTTTGTATTATCGGAAGCCAGAATTTTGGAAGAAGTTATTAGGTGACATTGGGTTTAAGGAAATCTCGATCTCAAGAGATGAATGGCAGATGAATAACGTCTGCGTTGCGAGGAAGGACGCTTAATTAAGTCAGATGCCTCTTACCGCATTAATCGGTCTTATTAATACTATCTCCTCCATTGCCCTCGCATTGTTTGTCTTCTTTAAGAATCCATTAGGGAAAACAAACCGGGCGTATCTTCTCTTCGGTTTATGCGTTGGTTTGTACAGCATCGGTTATTGTCTTTGGGGGATGTCGAAGACAACCAGCGATGCGCTCCTTGCCTTCAAGGTGTTGACTACAGGGATTATTCTTATTAACTCGGGATATTTGGAATTCGCTTTCAATTTGCTTGGGATACGAAAACGTAAGAGATGGCTTTTGCTTGCCATTCATATTTTGAACGTGTTGTTTGTGGTATCGGTTTGGAATGAGGGTTTGTTTGCAAGTGTGGGAAGAAAAAATGTCTGGGGATATTGGCCATATCCCAAACCTTTATTTTACGCCTATTTCCTGATGTGGTTTTGGCAGATGGGGTATGGACTGTTTGCTATAAGGAAGGGATATCTTCTAGCACCTAGTAGGCAAGCGGTTCAGTTGCGATATATTTTCTATTCCACTCTGATAGGGTACATAGGGGGTGGCACTAACTGGCTTCCTTGGTTCGGAATTAATTTCCCGCCGTATTTGAACGCATTAGTATCTGTGTATATTGGGATACTCGCTTATGCGATTGTCCGTTATCGCATAATGGATATTCAGATGGTTATTACCCGAACTGGTATTTTTGGTTTGATTTACTGTGTTGTTATCGGAATTCCAGCGTTCCTGATTTTTCAGATGCGGGATCTTCTTGAACGACAATTAGGTGTTAACTGGTGGATGTTGCCCGCTGGATTGTTTAGCCTTCTGAGCTTCATTGGGCCGTTTATTTATATGACCGTTGAACGTAGAGCAGAAGCGGTCCTTTTGAAAGAGCAGAAAGCTTATCAGCAGACCCTGCTTCAAGCATCGAAAGGAATGACTCTCATCAAAGATCTTAACCACTTGCTGAATCTTATCGTTCGTATTCTCACCAAGACCATTCGGATCACGCACGCCCGGATATTTCTTTGGGACAGCGGTGGCAAACAGTTTATATGCAGAGCGGCTCGTGGCGATCACCACAAACAAGGAAGTGATGCCATTTCCGAAACCGCTGCTTTGATTCAGAGCATCCAAGAAACCAGAGAACCGTTAGTGCTCGAAGAAATCAAGGCTCAAGGACCCACGCCTCTGAAACTTTCCGATGAGGTTGTTCGGGAGATGGAAGAACTTGATGCGGCGGTAGTCATTCCAAGCTTTGTTCAGGAACGCCTGCTCGGGTTCGTTGTGCTGGGCGATAAGAAATCAAAACGTCTTTATACCGAAAGCGACCTTGACACGCTGTCGACACTCGCCAATCAGGCGGCCCTCGCCATCGAAAACTGTATTTTTCTAACGGAATTTGAACAGCAACAGGCACACTTTTTTCAGGCGGCGAAGATGGCAGACTTGGGTACTATGGCCGCTGGGATTGCCCATCAGATCAATAATCGTTTTGCCGTCATTAAGCTGGGAGTAGAAGCGGCCCGAATGACGGAGATCAAGAACCTAGCCGCGTACCATAAGGAGAATGGGACTGATAAAGAACGATTAATGGTGGAAACTCTTACAAAAATGTGTGAACGGGTCATGAAAAGCTCCGATCATGGAAGTGAAATCGTGAAGCGGCTATTGAGTTTCAGCAGGCTAAGCGAAGGCTTTCAACCTGTTCTTATCCGTGAGCTGACCGCAACCTGCATCCGATTATGGGAATGTAAGCGCACTCTTTCTGAGATTGATTTCCGCGAAGAGATTCCTGACGGTCTCGTAAAAGTTCATGGGAACTTCAGCGAGCTTGAGGAAATTCTTTTCAATCTTTTGGACAATGCCTTTGATGCGATAAAAATGAAAGAGGAAGCTTGGAAACTAGGGACTCTTGAAAAACCCGCGAATCCCGAAAAAGGACGTATTGTTCTTTCGGCAAGGGAAGCGTATCGTAACAAGAAACGGTGTGTGGAAGTCGTCGTTACCGATAACGGAATTGGCATGTCTGCGGAAGATAAGCAGAAAATCTTTGTTCCGTTTTTCACGACCAAGGGCGCAGACAAAGGAACGGGGCTTGGTCTTTACGTCATTCGGAAAATGGTGGAGGCCCACACAGGCGATATTGAGCTTGAGTCGGAACGTGGCCAAGGCACTACTTTTCGTATTTTCATTCCTGCGGTATCGGAGGCTTAGCATGGCAAAAGTCCTAATAGTCGATGATGAGGAAGATATTCTGGAATTCGTGGGGGGATACTTTAAAGAATTAGGCCACGAAGTTTTGACAACCCAGTTTGGGGAAGAAGCCATTTCTATTCTTTTAAACGAGAAGCCTGACGTGGCCATTATTGACGTTCGGTTAAAAGATGCGATTAACGGCCTTACGATTGTCAGTGAAATCCATGCAAAGAATCCTAAACAGAAAATGATCCTTTTTACGGCTTATCAGGATGTCCAAGAGAAAGCATTGAAAAACGGGGCTTTGTTCTGCATCAGTAAGCCGAGTAGTTTGATAGAGCTTGGAGAAGCGATTGACAAAGCAATGAATTGGAAATAGGAGGAGTTAGATATGGTGGATGCGCCTAAAATCAAAGGGACTATATTATTCGTTGATGATGAGGAGGATTTGCTCTGGTTTCTTACGCGGACATACCAACCGCTCGGCTATGAAACTCTGACTGCCGGGAGCGGTCAGGAGGCCCTGAAAATCATCGAAGAACGTGGCGAGAAAATAAACCTCATCATTCTCGATTTGAAAATGCCCGGCATGGGTGGCCTAGAGGTGTTGAAGGCCATTCGCAACCGCCACTCCAAGATCCCTGTCATCATCCTTACCGCTTATCATGACCGAGAACAGGAGTGCGAGGAATTGGGCATCGAAGCATTCATTACCAAGCCATACAGTCTAAAAGATCTGGATATCGTGATTGAAAGAGTTTTTGATAACAGCGGCGAAGAGGAAAACCCTGTTGAAATCGAATCCGGCTATGAGCCTTATGCCAAGATACTGGTTGTCGATGATGAAGAAGACGTGTGCGACTTTTTTCAAAACGCTCTAGTGCAAGACGTTAGTGATGCTCATTTCGAAGTAAGATCAGCGTCTTCTGGTGATGATGCGTTGCGGATATCGCGTGAGTTTGAGCCAGACATCGGCATCATTGATATCATGATGCCGCACATGCGGGGCGATGAGTTGATCGAGCGGTTTAAGGCGGGCGAGGGGCACTCCCCTAAAGACTTCGTGATCTTTACCGCCGTTGAAAGCACTGAGGAAATGAAAAGGGCTAAGAAATTAGGACACCGCATTTTTGCTAAACCGACAGATTTAGACAAGCTCGTGGAAGTCCTCAAGAAGATATGCGTTAGACACAACCTCCTGCGAAAGAAAGTTTAAAAAATAGAGGGGCTGGCCACGATAAACAATTTTGCTTCAATGGAATCGATGTTCTTGATTCTGTGAGGAAGTCCCGCATCGAAATAAGCCGTTTCGTTAGCACTAATTGTTTTTTTCTCGTCCCCACAGACCATTTCGAGCGTTCCTGCTTCTACGACAATCGCCACAGTTGAGTTGTCCCGGAACTGCCATTTGCGGAGTTCCTTGAACGGTTTAAGGGTCATTCGTCCGAGGAAAAAATCTCTTTGGCCTCTTGACTGCGGAGTCAAGGACTGGATAGTGAAGCCGTGTTGCGGATAATTGATGAACCCGCGTTCGTTAAAACCACATATGTGAAAGTTCCCAGAGTTCTCAGCCATAGCCCGTGTTGCAAACTCTCCCAATGAGATCTCAAAAGCGTCCGAAATTCTAACGAGGTGCTCAGAGGATGGGTTTTTCACCCTGCCTGCAATGATGTTATGAAGGTTCTTCTCGTTGAGCCCCGTTTTCTTGGCAAGCCAACTCACTGGCAAGGGTTCTTTTAAATCGGACTTTTTTTTGAGCAAGGATTTGATGGCCTTACCCCAAAACGGCACACGAACAGGTCGCTTGCCTATGTTTTTTTCCACAAGGTCTTTTCCTATCTCGTCATACATGACCGCCTCCGGGTTGTAGATTTCCGAGTTATTTTCAATGACTAATTAGACATTGTTCTCTACTTATAAGAATAACACGTCAAATCAAGTTTATCAAGATGACCATGTAGTTACCTCCAATAACCTTTCGCCAAGCCCTTGTCCGCACGATTCAGGGGTGTTATGCATCTGAGTAGAGGACAACAAAATGACGAACTTAAAAATAAGCGATAGCAAAGAAAGAGCAGGTCAAGAAGTGAACGGGACGGCAATCCGTGACCTGAGAGGGCAACATCTTGCGTTGGAGGAACAGTGCCTCGGTCAGTTGTTCAAGGGCTACTTCAACAACAAGATGACGGTTCTCGTCTTTCTCATCCAAGCCAAACAGCATAAACCGGAAGCGGGGGTCGTGACCGGGGTGTGCTGTTTCTTGGATGATCTCTATCACCACATGCTTGCGGATTCAAAACAAATACGGTTTCGCCGGGTCTTCATATGGCTCAAGAAATTCGTCCGAAGACTTCCCAATGTCAAAGCTTCCCAAAGAGATCGGGCTGTCGATTTCGTTCAGGCTCTCTACGATGTCTTTGACATAAACCTAAAATCAGAAATCAGGAGATGAACCATGAAAATCCAGAAGAAGACGTTCAAGAAAATCACGAGACGATGTGCCGCTCTTTACCGCCTGTATTGCAAGCGAATTCGCGCAGTGGAATCGGAACTCGGGGGAGAACTCCATGCTTGCTGAAATGAAGGAGCCTCAGGGGTCCATCCCGTATTTGGACAAAGCCTCCCAAAATGTCCACTTCGAGCACCGAGTTTTTCCGGTCACTTCTTTTTATTTCATCAATGAAACGACATCACTCCTTTTGAGTATTCTTGAGCGTGATGCCTTGAGGTTCCAAATGCCCAAGGAAACCATATCTTCCCTTCTTATGGGTCAAAACGACTTTCTTGGGCAGTCCCTTGAAGGGATGCCAGTCGATGTTCTGATGCATTGGGTCTATGCCTCTATATCTATCAAGTGCTATGTCCTTTCTCAGGATGAGGAAGAACGTTTAAACGCGAGAGAGCGGTTATTAAATCTTCGGGAAACACTTCACCTCGATGAGTTCTTTGGTAAACGGAAATCGTTCAGGCACAAGGACGATGCGGGTAGTTCGAAAACTCTATAATAAAATCACTGGATTGGAGAAAAAATGATGGAGCTAAGGGAAATGCCTATGGAGGAAGCGAGAATGATTACCCGCCACCGTATGCTCAAGGAATACGGAGAGAGTCTTCTTCAGCGGCGCAAGGAGCGAGGGATAACCCGGATTGAGTTATTCGAGCGCACGGGAGTCAGTGTCTCGGATATTGCGAAGGCAGAGCTTGGTTTGTTTGAGCTTTCGGAGGAGCAGAAGTTACGAATTGGGACATTCCTTAGGAGACAGCGAATCATTTGATGTGGAAGACTTGAAAGATAATGGCGAAAAGGCCTTAGGCCAAAGGCTCTGGTGGTTGTGTCTCTGGCTGAGTGCACACTACCTAGCCATTTTCTTTCCCGGCATTAGCAATTGATACATTTTAATATCAAGACCTTTAGCGAGCTTGGAAAGGTCTCTCAAGAGAACCCTCCGCTTATCTTCTTTCAGTTCAAGCCGTGCCCAGTAATTAACGCTCATACCCGCTCTTTCAGCCGCCTGTTCCTGCGTCAGGCCAAGCTTGGTGCGATATTTTTTGATATTTGCGCTAAGGATGCGTTTTGTTTTCATAGTGGATGACATTATAGCGGAGAATGTCCCCGTTGAACATTCTCCAAAGGAGGTTTTTCTTGCAATACATCAGTTCGGCTCTGCTTTCTTTAAAATCCATATGTTCCCGATTTGCCTGTGTCCGTGTCGGATATCTTTGATCACGGCCATGAGTTTTTTAAGAAACGTATGGCACCAAGCTAAGTAGCTTTTGAAAAAATCCGATCAATTGTTTCCATCGAATCTTGAAGATGGTCAGGGGCGAGGTGAGCATAAGTCATCGTCGTCTGAATCTTAGAATGAAGCAGCAGCTTTTGCACATCAAACAAACTCACGCCATTCATCACAAGCCAAGAGGCAAAAGTGTGACGGAGGGTATGAAAAGTTACCCTATTGTCACCTTTCTTTGGCAGCCCAGCCTTTTCTACAGCGGTCTCAAAAGCTTGAGAGAAATCAAAATCAAAAGGAGCTTCTTCAGTTTGTCTCATTAGTACCTGCCGCGCTGTCCCATTCATCGGAATTGAGCAAACCTTTTTCCCGTGGCCTTTCACTTGTTTCAAGAAAATTCTATTGTTTATAAAATCCACATCAGTTTTCATATTAATTCTGCGAATATTGCTCCTTCTGAGGCCAGTAGCGACTGCCAGAATAATAATATCTCGAAGCTTGCCGGAAGCGCGTTCGAGAAGCTTGTCGTATTCATCGTGAGTGAGATACCGCAACCTTCCGCCTTTTTCTTCCAACTTCTGAATAGTCCCAAGGTTATGCTCACGAAGAAGACCCCACGACACCGCTTGAGTAAGCAGGTGATGAAGTACCGCGCATTCCCGATTGATGGTGCTTGCTTCGATCTCTGATTTCACTCGACCTGCTCTGTAGGTGTCGATAAAAAGGGGAGTAATGTCTGAAAGGAGCACATGGCCGAATTGATTTTTAAAACGGGTAAGAATGTACTGAGTTACACGATTGTAAGTGGTCTCATTACGAACCTTGGCGTATTTTTCGATATAAATAGGGATAAAAGCGGAAAGAGTGATCTTTGCGTCTTCTTTCAAAAATGGGTACTGATGTTGGTGAGCGTCGTCATGCCATTGACTCCAAGCGGCTTGAGCGTCTTTAATCCGATCAAAAGTACCATGTTTTTTGAAACCGCCACGGCGGAAACGAGCGAGGTACGTTTTCCAAGGCGTTCTGTAGATGCCTTGACTGATCCGCACCCACTTTCCTTTGGTGGGTTCTTCAGCCCTCATAGGACCTAGCGATAGATCATTGGAATATCTAGCTTCTCGTATCATGTTTTCCCCCTAAAAATCTTCCTTTCTTACCGACTGTTTCTAGCAATGAAAAACTAATTCTCCGCACCTGCGCATTAAACCGGGAATGCTCTCTGCCCGGCCTTCTCTGCTATTCGGAAACCTCGCCACTGTCTAAGATCAAGTGCTCAATGCGCTCTCGTTCAAGAAGCTCCCGAATAAAATCAACGGCTGAATTTTCGTTTTCAGCTTCAAGGTATACGTCGATTCTGACGTAACGTTTTTTCTTCATGGTTTCAGCCTTTCTTTTTACCCGTTGAAGGCTTTAGGCTACGGCTAAAAAGGGCATTAAATGCTGGCCCTTTTCATCCGTGCCGCCCTTGTGCGTTAATGAATCAGCTAGGCTTTGCGCTTCACTCAAAGCACCGCCGGGCGCGTTATAGTCTCCAAAGAATCCCCAGCAAGAGTCTAGGTTATTGCTTTCCGCGTCTTTGACCGTGTAACCGTAGACGTTCCCGGAAAGGTAGTCATTCCATTCTTTGATTAAACTTTCTGCCGCCTTCCCGGCCTTGCCCCGGCTCTTAAATTCTTTCTTTGAAACCAACGCCGCACCGACGTGCGAAGTGTCCCAGCCGCCGGAGTCTTCTTGAAAGCCTCCTGATCCCAAGCGCAACCATACGCCCGAATGAATCAAGGTGGCAACCGAGAAAACGTGATACTTCTTTTTCAATTCCCGGACGGCTTCTGACTTTTCACCGCGATACAGAGCCGCAATGGTGTCCCGCGCAACTACCTTATCCCGGCAAACTTCAAAATCCCGGTGGTAGTGCACTAGAAAAAGCGCGTCATCACCCCAAGAATCCGGGCTTTCTGCGCTGTCATCTTGGAAAATCTTGATCTTTAACCCGTGCCTTTCTTCAGCGTGTACGCTTTCCATTGTTTAACCCTCTCTTTCCGGCTGGACTTGTGACCAGCCCGCGCACTACCAGCGGGAAAGCTTGCCCGCTGTCACTCTGCTCAATTATTGTAAAAAACGTAGACAGTCCCATGATCACTATCAGCCGTCCAAATATCTCCGCCTAGCTCAAGGTCTCGGGCGTACTTTTCATAATCGAAGTAGAAGCGGAGATTTTCGGGAATCTGTGCAAGGCTCCCGGTATCTTCTAGCCATTGCTCGGCGTAGTCCTCTACGCTGTCATGCTCACCTTGATAAGCGTCTTCGAAACCTTCAAGGGTTGCATAGTCTGCCCCGTAGTTATTGACATACGCGGCGAAGGCTTCCCCGTGTTCTTTCAAATGCTTGGCAAGCTCCACAAGCTTGTCCATATCTTCGCTCTCGTCGATCTTTACGCCGCCCAGCTCGTAATCGTGTATAGCCCACTCTTCCGCGTGCGGTTCTGGTGAAGCTTTAAGCATCGCTTGAATCTCTTCGCGCACCTCGTCCGCAGTCTTTCCTTCCAGCTCAATCCATTTCCCGTGAAGCTTGCCCGCGTTATAAGCCGCAAGGCAGGCTACGTATATCCTCGGTTCAATCTCTATTTTTTGGCTCATGGTCTCACCCTCACTTTCCGTAGTGCTTGATGTTCGCGGTACTTTGCCGGGTAATAGGTTCTAACCAGTGCCGTCATGAACGATTCGCCATGCTTCTGGAAAAACACCTTTTCTTTTCTCTCGAATTCGACCTCTTTCCCGTTCCTCGTCTTAATCGTGATCTTCATGGCCTAGCCCTCCTTTGACCTCGTGCGTGCTGGCTTTGGAGCTTTGGACGTATATAGTTCCGCATACAGAGCACTTGAAATAAAAGACCCCATCTAAAGCTTCAGGCCGGATCTCGTTTTCATGGCCGTTTACACAGATCGCCTTAATGATGGTTTCATACTCGCGGATCGTCTTCTTAATGGTTTCCATCTTACCACCTCATTGTCAATCTATTGTCAACCCCTACTATTATTGATAACACATTGACAATCAATTGTCAATAGCATGGCAAAAAAATATAGCTACTTAATGTAGTCCTTGATCCACTCTTTTATCAGCCACTTCATGGTCCGGCCTTCTGCGGAGGCTTTGGCCTTGAAGCGTTCTTTAGTCTTCGGATCAAGTTCGATTGTGAGGCGGGTTTTTCCTGCTTCGAGGATGGTCTTTGAGGATGACTTGTTCATATGTACGCAATGCTATCACAATGAATTGACAATGGCAAGAAATCGGTGAAAACCGTGCTGGAAAGTGTAAAGAGGCCCAAAAATTGACCACCAAATGAGGCTGGAAAGGGCAGGGCGGCCTAGGGCGGGGGTCACTCTTCAGCAGGGCTCCCTTTCTTAAAATAAATAGATTCTTCAGTCTGCTAGGGGCTTCCCGGATACCTGCCAAGGAATCAGTCAATTATCACCAAATATGCTATGAGTTGACAAGCAATTGACAAGATCGACGTCTTTCCAGCAAAGCTCTATAGGGGGAATAGTGACACCCTGCTACAGAGCCGTTGTAGCGGCCTCGTTCTGGCGCGTTTTCCCATAGCTCCACGGGCGGTGGCAGGCTGGCTCGGCTGGCCGCTTTAATACGTCTTCATTATTCGTGAGGTTTATATAGAGTTTCTTCTGTAAACCAATCGTTAATTTCAAATCAATGTGCACGTGGAGCGACCCCCTCAGAAATAGGTCATAAAAAATAGGGGGGGCATGTTTTGCAAAGTCCAATGGAAAGATTTTCTTGAGCCAAAATTTAAGAATACAAGGGCTCACTTTTTTGATCCTGAAATGAAAAGGAAAACTTCGCGGGAGGTCGGAACAAAGAATGACCTGTCCGTGTATTCACAAATGTCTCACCTGCGGGACATGGCTAAAACGAGTGTTTCCAATAGGGCACCTGCGATAGGCGAAAGATGGATTTTTGGGATCACTTTGCGGAGGTTTTTCTATAGAGGAAATGTCACACCTTTGTACCGAAACCTTAGGCTGGGGGACAGATTATCAATGATTCCAACGCTAGCAGATAGGCTGAATAGGTAAAACTCTTTAATGCCCGCACAATTCTGCGCAATTCATCCCGGTGGAACAATTGACAGCTGGGAGAGAGAGTTTCCTAGGGTGCGAAGTTTTTAACGTGTTTAAAGCCGCAATTTGAAGAAAACAGCTAATCCTTAAACTGAAGGAGTTTCCAGATGGGGACTTTTAGCCCCTTTGCTAGCTTTTCGAGGGTTTCAATCGTAACGCGTTTTTGCGGGTAGGGAAGTTCGAGATCCCGGATATGTTGTCGGCTCACCCCGGACAATTGCGCGAGTTCGCTAATGGAATGATCCGCCTTGAGCCGAAGCTCTTTTAATCTTTCCCCGAAGCGGCACTTAATATCTTTAGACATGGCGTTATTATGTCGTTAAAATTGACAGCTATGGCTGTCAATGCCCAAGCTCTTTTCAGGGGAAGGCGCGAAGTGAAAATGGGGGAAGGCTATGAAATTAAACCGGAGTCAATTCGTAGCTATTGCTATCGCGGCGATGATTCTTATCCCGTTAATTTATATCGGAGGCTTTGAAGGAACATTGCGTTTGAGAGATGAAATTTCTCTGAGATGCGCTGAACCTCAAATGGTCCGCCCGAAAAATGTGTTTGACCCCCTTATAGATTGCCTCAAAGCTAAAGACCAGCTGAAGAGACTAATAGAGATTGTGATCCTCCTAACTCTTTTCGTATCTGGATCGGGGGCATTCACAGTTTTTTTAATAGAAGGCAAGAAGGAAGGAATGGAAAAGCTTTCTAAGGGCTTGGTTTTAGGAATTTATGTGATTCTTTATACGCTACTTTGCGTAGCGGGGTATAGAGTATTACTGTTCATGAGCGGCGGTTACATTTAGCACTCTTTGTATCCACAAATGGGGTCCTCCATGAAACTCCTCAGGCGGTTGCTAATTAGCATTTTTATTGCCGCAGCAATAACTAATTTAGCCGTGTCCATAACCGCCTACGCCGGAGCATGTTACGAAACCACAATTAAAAGTCCGACGCCTTTTAATGGCAATGGTGGCGAAATAATAATTCTTAACAATGGAACAGTCTGGAAAGAAAACAGTTTCCAATATCTTTACCTCTACTCATATAACCCGTCAGTAACTGTTTGCCCTTCGGAAGGAAAAATGCTTCTCGGAAGGCATCGATTTTCTATTGCTCCAGTAGAAACAACGCAAACAACGGCAACGGTTGCAGCCAAGGAAAGCGGTGTTATTGAAAGTCGTATTGATGGCGAATTTAAAGGGTGGGATGGCGAAACAATCTTTAAATTGAATAATGGCCAAATTTGGCAGCAATCGTCTTACTCATATACATATCACTATGCTTTTAACCCCACGGTTTTGATTTATAGCTCGGGTAGTGGTTATGTGATGAAAGTGGATGGTGTTGATAGAACGGTTAACGTTAAACGGCTTAAATGAGCTATTTGTGATAACAAAACAGCTTGATCGGGAAAAGGCAATAGGAAGGGGTGTCGAGCTGAATATTAAAACGGGTGAATTTATTCGTTGTCTGCTCGGAGTTGCCGTAATTTCGACAGTAACATTTAATTCTATCGGGTGTACTAGCGCACCCATTAAGACGTATTACAAAAGCGGACAATTAAAAACTGAGGCAATCAGCGAAAATGGTGAGCGCAACGGAACGATCAGAAATTATTACGAGAGCGGGCAATTACAGACCGAGGCAGCTTACGAGGACGGAAAACTTAATGGAACGATTAAAACTTATTTCAAAAACGGAGCATTGAAAAAAGAGGGGGCTTGTAAGGATAACAAGCTTGAGGGACCGTTAAAGGCATATTTTGAAAATGGAAAATTGGCGGAAGAAGGAGTCTACAAAGCCGGAAAGCTCGATGGCTTATTCAAATTTTATTACGAAAGTGGCAAGTTGAAAGGCGAGGGCATTTATAAGGACGGGAAACTAAACGGGCTGTCTAAGATGTATTACGAAACCGGACAATTACAGACTGAGGGAATTTTTAGGAACGGAGAGGTTCAGGGGCAGTTTAAGAAGTATGACGAAAACGGTAGGGCACGGTCCCTTGCCAAAACGTAAAAGGTCAGCTACAGTTGTTTTGTAAGCGGTGATTTAGAAGGTGACTTGCTCCGCGATATAAATGTGCTAAAGAGCCGGAAGATTTTTCAATTAGCCGCGCATTTTAGCGCGGCTTTTTTTGTTGTGTGCCGGGCATGTTCATCAGCTGGAGGGTGAAAGTCCCTTACCAGCCTGATGGAGGCGAAGGGTAGTAAACGCAAGGGCGACATCGCGAGGTGTCGTCTGAAAGAAGCGGTTAGCAAAACTGCGACCTGACGAACAGGAACCGGATGTTGGGGCAGTCGTGGCTGGACGAGTGGGCAGCTGACCACGAAGTCCACATCCATCAAGAGCCACGGCTGTGAATCCGGCGGGTGCGCAGTGAAAGCGGATGAACTTACCCCGGGAGACCTGCGTCGCGTCCCGTATTCGAGACTGAAGAGGTCGTAAGGCTTCTTGATCTCGACGCAGGAGTCAGCAGAGGGCATATGAGTCCCTACGAAAGTTGGGACAAAGGCCCGAACGGGTAACAAGACGAGTAAAGCGAAGACATCGGACATGTTGGCAGAATTCCGGTCAGCACGACGGTCTTTCTAGCGGGGGAAGAGGTGAAGCCTTGACTGACCCGTAAGATAAGAGCCTTATAAATGTTCGCCGGTCTGCGTTCCGAAAGTCTGGCTTGCAAGAGCTCAAGTTAACCGAACCGCCGTATACGGACCCGTACGTACGGTGGTGTGGCAGGGGTGGCCCCGTGAGGGGTCCCCCTATGCCGATTTACAGCGGATTTTGACAACCAGAACACACGCGGGTTTTGAAAGGCAGCTTGCAGCCGCGTAAACGTTAACTGCTAAAAGCCATGGAAGCTCATGCTGATAGCGTGGGCTTTTGTGTTTTAAGGGGGTATCTATGGGGGAATGTAAGATTCCAGCGTCAAAAGATTTGGAGATGGCATCTGTTATTCGAAATACCGTGAAGTTCAAGGGGGGGCTTTTGCGACTTGATCCTTGGCTGCCTTTTCCTCAGAACTCTTGTTCATATTCCTTTGGAAACGAGGGACGGCCTCTTCCAATAGGTGCGCTTTTTATCCTTTGGGATAAATGGCCGAAGTTTACGGGTCCATGCCCGGCCTGCGGGGGAACTGCATTCGGATATGGCTTTGGAGGGCTTTTCTCCATCGGGGGCGTGAATGGCCGCTGTAGTGTTTGCGGAAGTTTGTTCGGCGGGAGCGTTGGTGGCTTGAGTCAAATTGGAAATCTAATCCGTCCAATGCTGGCAGAGACACCGTATTTTTTAAAGGGTTCGATGTTCGGTGGAGTCTATTCGGGCCCACGGGCTCCTTTGGTTAATGCTCTCCGGCAGCTCGGGGCCTCCGATCTTCCCGGAGATGAATGGGTGCTGGGTAGCGAGCCTTCCTCCGTATCGTTTACGGTTGATCTTGGCAAAAATGAATCAGACGAGAAAGAGCAGTTCGACGGAGGGACGCTATTCCACAGGATACTTTGGGTTGTGGGTGTCGGGCTGATACTGGCAGCTCTCCGTCATGGTGGTTCTTTTCTCTCGCACCTGATGTAGAGGAGAGGAAAATAGCAAATTATAGCCCGTTAGGTCATCTTATTAACAAAAGAGAGGGTATGTGTTATAGGTGTACTAGAAGGTAGGAATTGAAAACTAGCACGGTAGTTACGCATATTCCATCCGTGCGGGTGCTTTCGAAAGAAAGCATCAACTGCTCGCCTTGAGTGGTGGGCAGTGATTGGTAAAAAGCAATGGCCCGAAACCATTCCTTTTTACCGGATGGATTCGGGTTTTTTGTTTTAAGAGATGTGTTCAAGGCTCAATGACGGGAGGGCTCAGAAGAGTCGAACTGCTTTGGGTTTCAAGCGTGCATAACGCACGGGGAGGGAAGTTACGATGGAGATAAGAGAAAGCGAATTTTCATTCAATGAGTTCTCTGGGGGATCACCGCCAGAGGAACTTTTGGATAACGTTGACTTTCAGGAAAGTTCTTCGATGTTTGAATCCCAAAAAAGAAAGAAAGTGAATGTTGATTTTCAGAAGTTTGAGCGAAAATGTGGAGGTAGCCCCAAAAGTTTTTTAAAGAGGCTGCGCCGAAATGGGAGCGATTTTCTCAGAATTGAGATCGCAGAAGCGATGGCTGTTCCCCCTAGGATTTTTAGGGATCGCCATGGATTGAATATTGAAAAGTGGAGTAGCGTTGTGTTTGCCATGCGACGGCTCACTTTTCGGCAGAGGACCGTTTTGAGACGATGTTTTGGGCTCTGGTGTGATGAACGCAAAGAACAACAAATTGCCCAAGAGCTTAGAATTGCTCAACCCGTTGTTTCTGAGCATAAATGGGCGGCTATCAAAAAAATTCAAAAAATAAGCTCCAAGCAAGAAAAAAAGAAAAACACCCTATAAAAAGCCGATTTGGCGGCCTTAATATGGGAGGACTAGTTGTGTCTCCCTAGTAAGGTCAGAGTCTGCTTAGAGACTGATGACAGATGCCTATCTGTCCCGCGCAGCGTTAGCTTGCTGCCGACGCTTTACCAACCTCTTCTAAGCCCTCCACAACGCAATAGGTCTGTCTTTGGATTGTTAAAGAAAGACAGCTGCCTAGCCATTAAGAAAAGTCCGCTCGTGGACTGAAGCAGTACCACGCGCAGCAGAAGATTTTTTTGCTGACGAGATTCACCACCACCAACGAGCCTTCAACGCAGTACGACTGTTTTTAGATTCTTAAAGAAAGGCAGTCAAAAATTCTGTTCTAGAAGGAGTACGTTAACAATGTCAAAGAAAAGGTTGGATCGAGAAGAAGTGAAGGTTTTTAAGAACGGTGAAATTTGGTGGTACGGACGAGGTTTTTATAAGGTGTATACCGCATTACCAGAAATAAAGAAACATTTCATGAAGGTGAATTATGCCGTTTTGGCTAATAGGTACTTTAGCCCTAATGGATGGGACTTTATTTTCAAATCAAAGAAATTAGCAGCTGTAAAAAAGATTCTTGGAGGGAGAGCGCAGATTATCGACAAAGAAAAATAAAGGGCATTTTCCCCTTAGGTGAGTTTTGCAGAATTGAGCTAGGAGAGACGATCTCCCCGGAGGCAGGGGGTGGGTGCGCTGCCTCAAAAATTCGATTTAAAAGGAGCAACAATTGACAAATGCAAGTTTGGTAGCGGCTTTGAAGTATCTTGGAATGGGATGGAGTGTTTTGCCCCTTATGGGAAAGAAGCCATTTGGGAACTTAAAATGGGAGCAATTTCAGAAGAGAAGGCCGTCTGTTTCTGAAGTCCAAGATTTGTTTAAGAAATATCCCAGTGCGAACATCGGGATAATCTTGGGCAAAGTAAGTGGAAGGCTTTGCGTTGTTGACATTGATGATCCGGTCTTAGCCGAGAAGATTTTGAAGACTGGCATCGTCGATAAGACACGTGTTGTCAAAACCAAGAGAGGGATACACATTTTTCTTTTGGAGACGGAGGCAGAAAGCTCGCCCATTGACTTCAGGCGATACGGTATTGAGGCTGAGTTAAGAGCCGATGGACAGTATGTCGCAGCTGTTCCTTCTCCAGATAAAGAATGGTTATCTGAAGGCTCTCTTCTTGAAGTGAAGAATGTAGCTCTTTGGGCCGCTGATCTTTTGAAAGTTGATCCTTCGAAACTTTTGAATCAACCAGCAAAAGGGGAAATGCCCGAAGAGTTTTCTGAAGGCATCCGAGACATCAGCTTTTTTATATTGGCCTCGAAGCTTGCTAATGTGGCAGGCTTTGGAGCTCATCATCTTCAAGTGATGCTCGATGCTCTGAACCAGAGCTTCGCTAAACCTCCTTTGAAGTCTAAGCAAATTGCTGAGAAGGTTCAGTCTGCTCTCAAATATCGAGATCATTCTTCCAGATGTTATTCCTCAGTATATGTAGGTAATAACAATAACACTGTAATAAACGAGTTTGCTCACCTCACAACAATAGCTGAGAAGACTCCTAAAAAGGTTGATTGGCTTTGGGATGGTTATCTTGGGAGAGGGCTTCTTACTCTTCTCTACTCTGAGCCACGGGCAGGTAAGAGTCGGTTAATCCGTTGCTTGCTAAGTGCTCTTTACTCCCATCAACCGCTTTTGGGATTGTCAACAAAGCTCGATGGAAAAATCCTCTGGATCACGGAAGAACCAGCGGAAGTGCTTATTCCTTACTTAGAAGAAAGGGGTCTGGTAAGGGATGACATAGAAGTCATGTGCGGCGTGAGCAACTGGTACACCGTTTTGGTTCAGGTTGAAGAGAAATTGGAACAGGAGAAAATTGCTCTGGTAATCATTGACAGTTTGACGAGCTTTTGGAATGTCCTTAATGAAAGCGATGCTACGGAGATAAAGAAATGTTTCAACCCGTTGCGGTGGCTTACCCATACGTATAAGCCAGCGGTGCTTTTAGTCCATCACTTGAACAAGAAACAGGCTGGTTTCGTCAAGCAAACGGCAAGAGGCTCAAATGCGTTGGTGTTATTGACAGATGTAGGAATAGAAATGTCCGGGAATGGAAAGCGAGATAGCTTCTCCCTCAAGGCGGCATCGCGGTGTCGAGAAACCACTCCCGAGCTTTCATTCGAATTCAAAGAAAATGAATGCGTGGCTGTCTCTTCTGAGAACAGTAAACAAGAAGGGCGGTCGCATGAGGTTTGGAAAGAAATTCCTTTGGTCGGCAATCGTGGAATAACCGTCAGAGAACTTCAAGTATCGTTCCCGCACCTCAACCCAAAGTCATTCTATGAAATTTTAGATGAGGGTGTGAGAAAGCAGGTGTTGATGCGAAGTTTGGAACGCGAAGGGAAGCACTCGAAAAATAATCCCTATGTGTTCAATCGCAAAGTGAACGGTCAACAAAAACAACAGGCAGTTTAAAGGTCTAGTAAGGTCTCTGACTGAGAAGCATAGCGGCTCAGGAGGACATGAAAATCTATCAGTGAGAAAGAAGGGGCATAGCATGAGATAAAAAACAAAAGGGGTCTTTGAAATAAAATCGGTCGAACATGAATTTAAAAAATTCAAGAAAAGGAAGGTGCAACGAAAAGAATGAAAAGAAATTGGATGGACTTCAATCAAGATAATGAGCTTTGGGCTAAATCTTTAAAACCTAGTTACAGCTCTGGGACTTTTTTGTCCAGAGTTGAGGTAACGGTGAATAGCTATAACAAAGGCCCGTTGAAGATCAAGATTGCCCGGATCAAAGAAGACAAAACAGGAGCGGCTACATTTGTAGCTCTTGGAAGATTGACAACGGAAGAAGCCACGGAGCTTGTTTCTGTTTTAGGTGAAGCTCTTGGTTTTATCCGAATTCCCGAGCAAAGAAGACTTAGCAGTGAAGGCTAGAAAGAATGATAAGCCTCTTAGGGTCGAAATTACGCTGGTGCCGTTAAGTGAGGAGGAATGGCAGGATCGCCTTAACGTTATTGCGGAGGTGTTGTTCGACTCGGTTCTGAGGGAGCTAGGCGTAAAGCAGGACGATACCAAATCGAAGGAGACATTGACAAATAACGATAACAAGTTACAATTAGGATAGACTATGGAAAAGATTGATGCGTTGTATATAAGGGTTTCCACCGACCAACAGGTGGAGCGTGGTGAGAGTCTGGAAACTCAAAAGTCCAGACTCTCGCAGTACGCTAAGGATAAGGGTCTCAATCCCAAAGTGTATGAAGAAGCTGGATTTTCAGCGGGGAGTACTAATCGACCAGCTTATCAGCGTCTCTTGGCAGACATTAAAGAGGGAAAAGTAGCTTCAGTCACAGTCACGAAATTGGATCGCATTAGTCGTAATCTCCGGGATGTGGTTGATTTAGTTTACGAAACTTTTGAAGATCACAGCGTTGCTTTTCGAGCTTTGGATCAGCAATTTGATACTTCGACTCCTATGGGCAGAGTTATGGTCAATATGTTGGCAACTTTGGGTCAGTGGGAACGTGAGACCGTATCTGAAAGAGTTCGAATTGACATGCACCATAGAGCAGCGAAGGGAAAATGGAATGGTGGGCCAGTTCCTTTTGGATATACGACTTATGCGTTTGAAGCTAAACATTTTGAAGAAAAAGGTCTAACCAAAGAGGAAGCACTTCAGAAGGCGAGGGCAGTTTGCCCCGAAGAAAAAGTTTTGTACCCCCATCCCAAACAGGCATTGTTAATAAAGAAGATATTCGAGATGTATCTTGAAGGTAAAAGTCAGCGCAGAGTAACGCATTGGCTTAACACCGAAAAGTTTAAAACCGCTAGGGGAGAGACTTGGGCAACTTCGACCGTTAGCCGCATATTAAAGAATCCAGTGTATGTGGGAAAGATGATCTACGGCAAAAGGATTTCTTTAAAATCTTCTAAGAAAATAAGAAAACGCAAAGAAGAAGAGTGGATTAAGGCAGACGGAATCCATTCGCCTATAATTGATGAAGCAACATTTAGAAAGGTTCAAGAAATCCTCAAGTCGCAGTCGCGGGAACCAGTCAGATTTCATTCCGAAAACCTGCTCTCGGGTTTATTAAGATGTGGTAAGTGCGGCGGCAAAATGCACGGTTATTATCATGAAAAAAATGGCCATGCATGGTCCTACTACCGCTGCACCAATCATACGCATAAAGGGAATAGTGTTTGCAAGGGGAACTCTGTCGATAAGGTCAAAGTAGAAACTGCTGTGATTGAAGCACTTCTGAGTTTTAATAAAAGTAAGGCGTTTGTAAAAATGGAAAAGGCTCTTGAGGTTTTTAACAAAAAAATATGCAACAAGGACACTCCTCTCAAAGAAGGAAAAGAGAAGCTTGAGCAAGAAAATAAGCAGATTCTCAAGAAGAAAAGTACGCTCCTCGATAGGCTTGAGGATGAGACCATCGGAAATGAAGACTTTAAAGATCGAGTGAAAAAGTTGGACGAGACTTATAAAACAAACAGTGAAAAAATTCAGACTATAAACGATCAGCTGGGAGATTTAGGCATTCAGGAAATCAGCTTTAATGCGGTTTATTCGATAATCAATGACTTTTCAAGCCGCTGGAAGCACTGTGATTTTCAAGGGCGGAGAACGCTTTTAATCTCGATCTTGCAAGGCATAACTTATACCGATCCAGATACCCCTGTTAAGGTGGCGATATACTACCGATCAAAGGACCCTGTGCCTGTAACTTGTCTGCAATCGGACACGGGTTCATCGCTGCGATTAAAAGAAAATTAGCCGGGAACGTGATCTGGCTTTTGGCGCGTGAGATCGTGATGCAGCCGTCCTCAAGCGGGCCGCGCAATGTTTCCAGCGCGTCTCGACGGAATTCAGGAAGCTCGTCGAGGAAAAGCACCCCTCCGTGCGAAAGCGACATTTCTCCGGGGCGAGGGAATGTTCCCCCTCCGGTTAGCGCGATCGCGGAAGCCGTATAATGAGGCGAACGAAAAGGTCTCTCGGAAATGAGGCCGCTTCCGTGGGGGATCAAGCCCGCGACGCTGTGGATCTTGGTGATTTCCAGCGCTTCCTCGGAGCTCAACGGCGGAAGAATGGAGGGGATGCGCTTGGCGAGCATGGTCTTTCCGCTGCCGGGAGGTCCGACAAAAATTATTTTGTGATCTCCCGCGGCGGCGATCTCGAGGGCTCTTTTAGCGGCTTGTTGTCCTCTTACTTCGGAAAAGTCCGGAGAATTTCCGGAAGGGATTTTATGCTGATAAGGTAGATTCCGGAGCGGAGCGATCGGTTTTTCACCGATCAAAAAATCAACGGTCTCCCGGAGACTTTTGACAGGGTAAATGGTTACGTCTTTTGCGAGCGCTGCCTCTTCTCCGTTTTCGGCCGGAAGAACAAACGAAGCATTTTTAAGCCCTGTCGTAATAGAGATGACGCCTCTCATGGGACGCAGGGCTCCGTCGAGGGCGAGCTCCCCGAGGAAAATATGGCCCGCGAGTTTTTCGGGCGGGAGGATGCCGTGACAGGCCAGGATTCCCATCGCGATAGGGAAGTCGAATGCCGCGCCCTCCTTTTTGATATCCGCAGGCGCGAGATTGATCGTAATTTTGTCCGCCGGGATATGGAAGCCGCTATTCTTGAGCGCCGTGCGAACTCGTTCCCTGGCTTCCTTAATGCTGGCGTCCGGAAGCCCTACCAGGATGAGTTGTGGCAGGCCGTCGCTGATATCGATCTCGATGTCTACAGGGAAGGCATGGATGCCTAGGGCAAAAGCGCTTTTGATGCGTATCATAAAGGCGTGGCTCCTTTGGGTTTGGATCGTTTGCAGGACACAAGAAACAAACTTGCTTTTTAAATGGGCTAAACTTATAATAACTCACTCATTAAGGGTCCCCATGAGGGGAAATACCTTAAAGTCATATTATTTATGATGATACCGCATAAATAAGAAAGGCGTCAACTCTTTTCCCGTTTTTCCAAAAGGATCTATGATCGCAATGCTGAACCCCCCATTTCATAGTGAGAAGGCTTTTGTGGCCGTTTTTTTAAGTTGGTTTGTGGCCCAAGCCCTCAAGGTGATCCTGGGCGGGGCAAGCAAAAAAAAATTCGACGTCCGCTGGCTTTTTGATACCGGGGGGATGCCGAGCGCGCATTCCGCGACCGTGGCAAGTCTTGCGACCGTGGTAGGCCTCTATTATGGTTTTAGGAGCATTCCTTTCCTGATAGGATTGATCCTGTGTCTGATCACGATGTTCGATGCCGCGGGCGTTCGCCGGCATCTGGGGTGGCAGGGCAAGATCTTAAATGAGATCGTGGACGAATTTTATTCAAAAGGCGCTGTTCCTGAAAAACGTCTCAAAGAGCTTCTCGGCCATACGCCGGTCGAAGTGATCGCGGGAGCTTTTTTGGGGATCGGGATCGCCCTTCTTTTTTGCAAGTGAAAGGATTCGCATGAAAAAAAACAGCGTTATCTTTATTTTAACGATCGCAACGTTCCTCCTGCCGGTCCAGGCTTTTGCGACTGAAGCGGAGACCCCGGGCACGACGGAAAAGACGTCAGCGGCGCTGGAAACTTCCCCAAGCCCCTCATCGGAAGAGCTTCCCAAGGTCGCGCCGATCGCCCAGGTCTCTGACGGCGAAAAAGCGGAAAGTGAGGCTTCTTCCGTCAAAGCTGAAACAGCTCAGGCGAAAACCGTTGCTCATGCCGATGCTTCCGCGATTCTTCATGAGGAAAAATCCGAAGCCGTTCACACGCAGACGGACGCTTCATCCGTATTAAATCCGGCAGAGATGCAGCGGCGCTGGAAAGCGCTTTTTTCCAAAGAAATAACTCCGGACAGTCTGGCCTACACGGTGAAACCCGGCGACAGTCTGTATGTGCTTGCCCGGAAAAATCATACGACGATCGACTTCATTAAAAAGATCAACGGCCTCAAGAGCGACAATCTCTATCCCCGGATGAAGCTCAAGATCCACACGGCGCCTTTTTCGATCGAGATCGATAAATCCAAAAATGTGCTGGTCCTTTACTCGAACGGTGAGGCGGTGAAGAAATATTCCGTAGCGACAGGTAAAAAGAACTGCACCCCGGTGGGCGAGTTCAAGATCACCGACAAGCTGGTGCATCCGACCTGGTTCAAGACCGGGGCCATTCTTCCTCCGGGAAGCCCGGAGAATGCCCTTGGGACGCGCTGGATGGGGTTTGACAAGCCTTCCTATGGGATCCACGGTACGATCGAGCCTAAGAGCATCGGAACCCAGGCCTCGGAAGGTTGTATCCGTATGTTGAACGAAGAAGTCGAGGAACTTTATAGTCTTGTGCCGGTCGGCACCAAGGTCACCATTCAGGATTAGTCCCTAATTTTATCCATCGAAAAGGAGCTGAATTTGGGGCGGTCCTGACTACCGTTAGCTAAAAGAAAACAAAAATCAGGATCGTTCCGAAAGAAATCATTGCCATGCCAAAAAAAATGAAGAAGAAAAAATCTCGCGTTAAGGAAAAGGTTGAGCCGACTGCCGGCAAAGACAAGATCAAGCTCGGTACGAGGGATATCTTTGATGCGTGCCTTTCCTTTGAGCGGCCGGTCGTGGAAATGGAAAGGAAGATCAATGAGCTGCGCAAGATCAATCATGACGGCATCGATCTTTCTGGTGAGATCCAAAGTGCGGAGAAAAAGCTCGAAAGAGCCATCCAGGATATTTTCGATCACCTGACCCCTTGGCAGCGCGTGCAGGTCGCGCGCCATCCTCTTCGTCCCTACACGCTTGATTATGTGAATTATCTGACCACGGATTTTCTCGAGATCCACGGAGACCGGCGTTTTAGCGATGACCGGGCCATTGTGACGGGGATTGCGTAATGGGGCG
>Ga0247842_10002836_pt1 | contig 24697 bp, 25 predicted proteins | sample LaCruzMarch2015__3_FD_192411 | JGI IMG/M metagenome (GOLD analysis project Ga0247842, IMG submission 192411) | Freshwater microbial communities from meromictic Lake La Cruz, Castile-La Mancha, Spain - LaCruzMarch2015_19m | ecosystem: Environmental > Aquatic > Freshwater > Lake | place: Spain...
AGCAGTGGAACCTGTTATTGGATTAGCAACACCAACTCCACCAGCAGTAGCATCATTTCCTCCAACTGCTCCAGCACCACCTCCAGCTCCAGCAGGACTACATCCAGTACCACCAGTATTTCCACCATTATAACCTTGTGAACCAGTACCACCAGTGTAACCTTCACCACCATCATTAGCTCCAGCTCCACCTCCACATCCACCATTTCTACCATTTCTATTACCAACAGTACCACCGCCACCTCCTCCACCCCCAACAGCAGTTATTGTATCAAAAACTGAATTATCTCCATCATCACCAGCATTAAGACTTGAAGCAGGATTTTGAGAACCACCATTACCAACAGTTACGGCATAAGTTTTTTTGGTTACAGTTAAAGCAGCGTTATATTGATACCCACCAGCACCTCCGCCAGAACAAAGACCTCCAGCTCCTCCACCTCCAACAACTACAACTTTAGCGGTTAATGCCATATTATTTTTTACAACTTCCACACAAAAAAGCCATTATTTTGTGTCTTAGTATGAACATAAATGATTGATAATTAAAATTTTTCATTATGTTATTAGAAATTATTTAAAACCGCTAACAAATCCCATTTAGTATCTGTAAGGTTAAATATAAATCCCATATATAAAGTCTTTCCTAATACAGTTGTACTTGGTAAAGCCAAATCACTTGAAGCTCTAAATTGGGTATCATAAGTTAAGGCTCTAGCTGTTCCATCATCTTTAATTCTGATGATTAATTTTTGTCCAGCCACAGGAGTTCCCCCTGGATTGTTAAATTTCAAAGCACCAGCTTGTGCAGTAACTTGAAAGACATCAGCAGTAGCGACAGTCAAAGAAGTTCCAGTGTCAGTTGTATAAGAAGCAGCAGTAATTAGTCTTGGTTCAATTCTTTTATTAGTAAGAGTTTGAGTAAGAGAATCAAAATATGTTTTTAAAAATGCTTTTACATTGGTCCAAGTTATCTTTTTAAGAATACCAGCAGCAGTTAAAGAAGTAGCAACAAAATCAGTATCATTTGGAGTAGCATCATCAGCACCACCAATTAAAGCACCAATTCTAGTGGCTGTTTCATCTCCAGTATTAGTGTTTGAAGTATTTCCAATGACCACTAATTGAGCCGCAGTCACAAAATTTTGATCAGCAGTAAAGTTTATAGAAGCAGTTGTGTGTTTATGGCCAGGGTTAATACTTAATGGATTTTTAAGAAGGTAATCAATTGAAGTGGCAATAGCCGATCCATCAACACCAAGTTTAGTTTCAATAGCGATAACATTATCATTAAGATAGCCAATAATTACATCAAGAAAAAAACCTGAATCATCAAGAAAGGTATTTTCTGTAGGATTACCTTGTGAATAGATTGTACTTGGATACATGTTTTAATTATGACTTAGATACCTATATTAAAAGTATTAGATAATTATAATTTAATCCAAGAAGTAGATGTTTCAACTTTTTCAGTCCAAATAGTAGGAACTTCAATTTTTTGTGTCCAAGCAGTAGGTGTCTCAATTTTTTGGGTCCATACAGAAACTTTACCTCTATAAGTATAATGACTTCTATATTTAATATGACTTCTATAAGTTATTGCCATAGTTAGACTTCAATCAATGATATTGGAACAGTAGCCCCTGAACTATCTTCTTGATTGATAACCCAAGAACCTTCATCAATACTATGAAATAAAACAGTGTGAGAAGTTCCATCAATATCTACAAAAGTATGTAGTCCTGGATCTTCTATTAATGCTTCTAATTCAGCCCTCATTTCTTCACCAGTTCTAGTATCAACAGTTTCATCAGCTAATTTCATTGGAGATTTACATTTAATCCTTAAATTCCACATATATTTAACTACTGGGAATAAAGTATACCTCATAATTGTTTCTCTAATTACTGGGGTTATTATAGAATTAGTAGTTGATAAAACTATTTTAAATGAAATTTTATTTGATGATACTTGATTTGGAAATGGATATATAGTTGAAGTTGAATTAACTACTACTATTGGATTTGCCACTATTTCAACCCAAGCATCAGACTCTTTAAATCTATAATAAACTTGAATACTAGTTCCAGTTATTAAAGGGTCATGGTTAATAGTAAATTGATTCCAAAGTTTAGGAATACTTGGAAGGTTAGCATCATAATAAGAAGTTTGCATCCAACCAGTCGCCACATATTGGGAAGGATCTTGCTTATAAATATAACCATCATTTCCAGTTCCAATCATTAATATATTATTAACTTGTTCAATCGTAGTAATTCCTGTTACTGAACTTGGTAATGAGTTAAGCATTGACATACCATGTCTTTCAAAAACCCAAAGACCAATGTTAGTATCATTAGAATCAGTTTGTGGGTAAAGTCCTAAGAACAATTTATCATCAAAATACTTTTGACAAGAAACTTGTTGTAAATAATTATAATCATCTCTGTAAGAAAACAATGGATCTAAATATGAAGTGTTATAAGTATAAGTTTGACCATGATAAGTTCCAAAGAAAAGAAAAGCATCATAGAATTCTGCACTCTTAATAACAGTATGGTCAAATGGATAAAGGCTTTGCCATAATGTTCCATTATAAACAAAAGCAAATCCACCATAATTCTTAGTTGGAAGGAACTCAGGAGATCCGCCAGCTGCAATAAGTTGAGAATTGTATTCTTTTAAGACATAAACATAACCTGGTTTTTGAGGAAAATCTATATCTTTTGAAAGAGTATAGGTTGACAAATCAGCAGTTTCATAAACTCTGGCTTGTGGACCAACACCAACGTAAACTTTACTACTAAATTCACAAATAGAAGTTACTTGAGATTCAGTTGGAGCAGTTCCAAAAGTTTTATTAACAGCCCAAGTAGTCCCATCAAAAGAAACTATTTTAGCTTCAGCATTAGTAACACTAGTAAGATTTCCAATTCCAAATAATGCTTTTTGAGTTCCTCCAACAGAAGTAATTATGGCACAATTGACAGAACCAGTAGCAGTATAAGCTAATGTCCAAGTAACATTACCATCCCAAGAATATATTTTTCCGGTATTAGTTCCAACATAAAGAGTAAATGATGAAGATGGTGGTTGAGTAGTAGCTTCGGTACCTGCTGAGGCTGTTAATAATCCAATATCAGCTCCTGAAAAAGAAGTTCTCGCTACATTATCATATCTAATATGTTGTAAATATAAATCTAAATTATCTGCACCAATTTTTAAAAATGAAGTAGCATTACCTCTCATTCCACTAGTAGTAAATGTTGAAGTTGTTATTAAAACATTATTTCTATAATATTTTACTGTTTGTGCTCCATCATAAACAATTGCATAGTTATACCAATTTGTAAAATCGGGAACAACAGCAACAGAGGTAGTTTGATTTTCATCTGCACCACTAACCCATTTATTAAAATTTAATGTACCATTAGAATTTACTCTAATTCTAAATTGTGTTCCATCTGATGTTGGAGAATCAGATAAAAATAAATCATCTCCATTTGCTGAATTAAATTTAGCATTAAATTGTAAACTAAAAGAACCTACTGTTAATTCAGCAGTGGCAGCAGATTTCCATGCTTGGCTTGAATATAATCTCATTGCTCTACCAAATTGACCTGTATTTATCCAACTTGATGAACCAGCATATATTGTTTGATCATTAGTAGAATCACTGTCGACTAAAGTATTACCAGAACCTTCATTACAATGCCATAAAGCTAAACAATAAGTATCATCAATTTTTGGATAGTAAGTTGCATTCCATTCAGCATCGGTGGTTGGTTGTTTACTGGTTGATTCATCTGATTTTCCATAATAAACATAATAATTATTTTCAGTTGTTCCTGGGGAAATTGTATTTTGAGTTCCAAAAAAAGTTGTAGTCGTATCAATATAATCTCTAGAAAGATCAACCCATGTACTTCCATTCCAATAAACAACTCTCCAATCTTTACGATCACTTCTAACCTTAGAGGCGGTTTGTAAAGCGGCAGTATCTATATCAATTTTAATTGGATATCCAACAGGAATAGTTGTCGAAACAGGGGCAGTAATTGTTAATTGTTTTCTATAACCGTAATCTTCATTCCACCAGTTTTGAGAGGTTCTCCAAGCAATTTGACAGGTAATTTTAGCACCTGCTTCAACTTGACCTGCTGATACTAAAAGTTTAGAAAGTTTTAATTGTTCAAGTTGTGAGACATCAACATCAGATGATTTCCAAAACTTTCCACCATCTCCCCATTTCTCTTGCTTAGCACCATTTCTCCAATTGATTTGAGCCCAAAATTGCCAGAAATTAGCATCACGATAAGAAGAGTCACCAGATCCAAATTTATTAACAAAGGCTGGAGCCATTTTCTTTTGATAAGCATAAATAGCTTTCCCTCCACGATCAAGAATATAACCTTTACTATCTAAACCTATGTGAAATTTTGAATTATATGCAGTCATATTAAGTTATATCTGTTGCCTGGATTACGCCAGCATTAGTAATAGTAATCATATATTTTTTAGTTCCATCATCAGAGTAAAGTACAAACCCAGAAGAAGGGAAATACCCTATTAAGTCTTGAAGTTTTAACCGAACACTTCCATTTCCACTATGGGTATGAAGTTGAACATTTCTAACAGCAGAAAATAAAGCAGGGGATAAATGGACAAAATCAATTTCACCAGCACCTATTGAGGAACCTTCTGAAACTGCCTTTGGAGTAAATCCGAATTTTTTATAATCACCAGACATACTCAGAGTATCGGGAAAAAACTAAGGTAAAAGTATTAGATAATTAAATCTTAGTAGCTTTTCTACCACCGTATTTCATAGATTCTATACCTTTGTTTAGAGTAGATCTAGAGATAAAGGTTCCAAGTCCTAACATTAATCTGCTTAATAAAGAACTAGCACCTACTCCACCACCTGCAGAGGCAGCTTTTTGAGTATTACTAGTACTATAACCTTGTTTTATACTTCCACTATTAGCTATTACATTTTTTAATTTATCATTAAATGCTGAAGGCATTAAAGGTTTGGTTGCTAAAGAAGTTGCAGGTTGTTTAGAACCAACATTAAGATTTCCACCACTTGGAAGGTTAAAACTAGGAGTTGCAGTAGGATTATTATTGATTGGAGAAGTTGTTGAAGTAGAAATAGGAGATTTACTAGAAGTAGGAGCGGTAATTTTATTTTCAATTGAAGGAGATGAAGGTATTTGGATATTAGTTGGCCCAACAACAGTTGGGCTACCAGCAGCAGCAGCACTAACTCCCATAGGTGTAGGGCTAACCACATTATTAGGAGCAACTGGGCTAGGAGTTTCCTGAGATGGATTTAATTCAGGTTTCATAGAAACAACCTTTTCAGAACCTACTGCTTCTGGGGCATCTATTGGTCCTTGAATTTGAGCTCTAATAGGAGATGCTTCACCAGCTGCCTGAGGAACTCTAGCTGGATTAGATAGTGTTTCCTCTTGCATCTTTCTTAAAAGAGAACCTAACGCTGATTGTCCTTGACTTGATCCGTATATCATATTTTTAGTTTATTCCTCATCTTCTAAATTAGTATCAGATAACTTTTTAACGAAGTGTCTAGGAATTTTAATTTCTCTACCTTCATAGAGAGTATCATTAGGTGTAAATTTAGCATTGAAGTCTTGGAGTTCAGTACCATCACAATCATATTTTTCAGCAATATCCCACCAATCTTCACCTTTTTTAACTTCGTGAGTTAAGTAGTCTCTCTTTGAAGAGGCTGAAGAATTAATCATTTGATCATTAATAGTTCCTTTCTTTGTTTCAACTGCCACATTACCAAATCTCTTCATTGAAGAAGGCTTAAAATCTTGCATATCTATGGTTAATGAGAATTTCATAATTAGTTTTAACTCTTGATTAGATTAAATTGTATTAGATAATTATTTCTTTTTACCACCTTCACATTTATTCATAAAATAATTTAGTATTACAATTAGCACCATTTTTAACTAGATAAAGTCCAGTTACAAACTGTTCTCCTGTATTAAATGTTATTGTAAGCGGAACTGTTTGATTTGACATTGAACCAGTTGACCATATTTTAGTTCCTGCGGTAGTTAAACCATCATAAATATCAACATTGGCTGTATTTGTTACCCCAGAAATGACTATACTATGTACAGAACCTATGCCATATTTAAGTAAAACACCTGCTGTTTGACCTTCATGATAATGAGATTTTGGTTGGGTATGGATATTTCCCCAAGTTAGCATACTTAATACTTGGGTATAAAGATGAGCCACACCTCCAACACCTGTATTAGCATTGCGTAGAAAAGGTCTTAAATGGCGAGTACCACAAATAGGAGCAGTTGTTTGAGTAAGTGTATGAACTAAAATTTTGTCTATATAAAATTGAATACGTTTATTAGTAAATAAAATTTCCCAAGTATGAAAAGTATCAGTCATTGGGTATGTTTTTCGGTCTCCATTAAAAAATCCATTATCAACTTTAATTTGCGATAACCCCGTAGTGTTAGCAACGATTGAAAATGTAGTACCTGATAATTGAAAATAAAAGGAATCAGCTAAGTCTGCTAAGGCAGTACAACCTATTTGACGAGTGTTATTAGCCACACCTGTATCTCCAACCCTAAAAATTCCTCTTAAATGATTCATACTTCCACCAATGTATCTTCCAACCGTGTTGGTATAAACTAACGCACTTGAATCAGCATCAGTGGTAGTAGCTAAATCTAATACAGAATTTGAAATAGTAGTAGTTGCATTAGCGTTTATTACCGTTGTATAAAAGTTAGTATCAGGAGTTGTTCCATTAAATACACCACCAGCTACACGGTTCTTTTCCGATACCATTAGTTCATCAATCATGGTAGCACCTATTTCATCACCCCAAGAATCTGCTATTGTTAGTAATTGTTTTCCTATTTGCATAGTTCTTTTAGCTTTACTTCCGTTTCAGCTATCAAAATGTTAAGCGTATTAATTATTTCTAAATTATTAACTAATTTAGCTTCAACCAATTTTTTATTACATTCTTCTATGATTTCTTGTAGTTGTTTTTCCATTAGTAGAGCATAATTCTGCGAACAACAGAACTAGTATTTAATACATAATATAACCAAGCAACACTACCAGTAGCGTCTAGTAATTTAATCCAAAGTTTATCTCCAATTACGGCGGTAGATTGAGTGTAAGTATCAGAGAAGAAACCTTGAACATAATTACCAGGGATATTAAATTGGAATAATTTTCCAGTGGCGTTTTGCATTAAGTAAAGATTATCTTTGTAAACTGTCATTGAAGAACCAGTTGTAAAAGTATCCGTTATTCCAGTAGTAACAGTTTCCCATGTATTTCCAGGAATGTTATATCTAGTTAAAGTTGAAGTTGCAGCACCTCTTGGAGAATAAATCCACTTTCCATCTTGAATAGTATTTTCTGTTCCCCAACAAGTATTTCCTGTCACTCCTACCCAATTTGCTAACATTGCAGTTGTTGGAGTACCAACACGAGCTGCTACTGGTGAAACAGTTGCCCAAGTATTAGTAGAAATTGTGTAAGTATACATTGTAACTGCACCATTACCCATCAAATATATTCTGTCTTCATTACCCTCAATAGAATACTGCGAAGTGTTATCTATAGTTGCTCCCGTAGCGAAAGTTAAACTTGTCGCATCGCTGTCAGTAATAACCCTAACTTGACCTTTTCCTGTACCCGCTGTAATTCGGACTTGATAACCAATCCATTGATCTACCGTCCATGCCTTAGCACTATTTACTAACGTAGTAGCACTACCACTTGTAGCTGTCCCTGTGGCAAAAATATCAAAACGTGTATAAGGTAAAACCATTTGGCCTGATGTTGCCCAAGCTGCTGGAAGTCCAGAAGTAGCTAAACCAGCTTGCCAAGTCATAGTACAAATATCAAAAACTTTCCAAACATTAGCAGCCAAAGCAGTATAAGCATTTAAAACAAAAAATCTACCAGTATTTAATTTAAAGGTATCATTATTAGCAACACTAGTAACAGTTGTGTCTAGTGTTAACGTAGCGGTTGTGCCAGAAATACAAAAACCAGTAACATTACATCTAGTACCGATGTTAGCAGCTGTCCCTGATAAAAATTCAATTACTGAACCAACACAAATTCCCGTCATTGGGAATGCTGCCATATTAACTGTGACCGTAGTAGTAGAACCACCATTAGCAGTGTAATTTATTGACCAAGGATGAGCTACACCCGTTGCTCCAACAGCGAATGTTCCTGCCAAAGCACCTGATGGAATTAAAGTATAACCATCGTCATCATGGTTATATAAATACATTGCTGTTGCCGAAGTTACCCATAAGGCATAAGTTTTAGCTCCTGAAATTGGAGCAATCATAAAAAGTCCTGCTGCCGAAGCAACTGGAACTGGACATAGTGTTTGAGCTTCTTTTTTGTGTAGTAAAACTACGTTATTTTGTGCTGTCATTTTAAATTAAAGAGATATTCTCTTGATTTGCTAATATATAAGTCATATTTGCGATATTAGGGACTATTTGTATGGCTGGATTGCCTCCTAAGTTTGTTATACCGGTAACGGTAGTAACCGTAGTAACTACCCCAGATAATAAAGTAACTCTTAAATCAGCAGCAGTTCCAATTACTGACCTAATAGCTGAAATAGCGTTATTGAGTTGAGTTAGAGTTTCTTCAGTAGAAAAATCTACATTAGTATTAGTTTGATCAACTATCTGTGTCTTTTGTGAACCATCAATTTGATTAGAGGAAGTGGCTAATGAACTTTTGTCAATTAAAATTTCTCCACTAGAATTGACTCTAGCTTTTTTTTCATAATTTGTTCCTTGTTCAAGAAAACAAGGGTTTAATTCACCACTCATAATTATCCAATTAAATCAATAAATCGTGGTTTAGGAACAAACCTAACCGCTGAAAGAATTTCTTTATATTCTGTTTTTATATCCCTAATCCAAGATTGAACTTGCTGCATGGAGATACCATCAGGTTTAGCATTATAATCCCAATTTTTAAGATCAACAAAATATCCCATTAATTTTGAATAAGCTCTTAATACAGTACCTAAAACTAAAACTTCAATTTTAGCATCTGGGATATCTAAGGCTTGACCTTCTGTAAGATCAGCAATTGGAGTAAATGATTTTTTAATTGAAAGTCTTAATGGATAAACTGCAATAGTTCTTTGAGGTAAATAAAGATTTCCAGCAAAAGTATCCCAACCTTTAATTTCATTGTAATCATCTTCATTAGTTGAGTTTAAATCATTTATTTCTACTTTTTCAACTTTAATAGTTCCAGTAGGTAATGGATATGTTCTTTTATCAACAACAGTATTTGATTCCCAAACCTCTTCTTTATAAACATTCTTAGCAGGAAGAGTTCTTAATTCTTCATCAGCAAAATCATCTAACTGAGTATCTGTCCAAAGATCAGCAGTAGATTCATCTAATTTTTCTCTAATAAGAGTTCTAAAAGCACTTTTAATCATATCTTGATTTTATTTAAGATAGACTTTAAAAGTATTAGATAATTAAATTGGTTGTGGATAAGGCTTCCTAGTGGCTATTATCGTGATGTTTTTACCATCATTATGGGGTTGAACTTCAACTGCAAAGAAACCTACATATCTTAAAAGATATTCAATAGTTTGTGAAGAATAAGCATTAATATATCTAGGATCAACTTTCCATTTTCTAACTTCTGATTCATTATCAGGATTTGGAATTTGTAGAATTAAAATTCCACCTCTTTTAAGTTGTAATCTAGCTAATCTAAAAAATTCATATATGTAACCAATATACATATATTGTAGGTTATGGATGCAAGTAATGGCTTTATAGGTTGTTCTAACATAACTTAATCTTTCTATAGCTGACATCCACATAGTTGATAATCTTTTTTTACTACAAATTTCAAGATGAAGTCTTATTTCATCAATACCATAACTTTTTTTCTTAGGAAGAATAGTTTTAAAAATTTCCAACATTTCCCCTCTACCACAACCTATATCTAAAAATACTCCATACCTAACTTCTTTTTTTACTCGTTCTAAATCAGGAATATAGCGTTCAATATTTCTTTTAAAAGTTTCTTCACTACCAATTATTGAATTTCTTATTTCAAAAAGAATTTGATCTGGGAGAGTATTAATGACATTAAAGTTCTCTATCATCTGGGTAAAAGAATATTTTCTTTTTAACTCGTAAACCAGTACCATGGCATAAATGACAGGGAATATTTTTTACTTCTTGATCTGGACCATTAGTAATATAAAAGGCTGATTTACCATTGCCACCACAAAAATCACACTTAATAAAATTCTCCACTATTTTTCTTACTCTTTTCATATCCTTAAATTAAAATTACTAATGTTTGAAAGATTAAAAGAATCGTGATTTTTATCTACATATTGTTTCAATTCATTCCAAAATTCTGGAGTGGTATAAGTTCCTACTTCACCTATATTAGTTACTCTACTAACAACAGGATAAACTTCTTTTAAATTTTTTCCATTAATATAATTTCTTTGAATTTGAGTATCCCAAGAAACATTAGTGTCATTATTAAAATTAATTGAATTCCATCTATCTTTCCAAGTAGCCCAACCCCAGCAATTAAAAGCTGGTCTTGTTTTACAAATATCATTAAAATCAGAAAAATCAGCAAAATCATCTTTATCATTAAACCATCCACTTAGATTAAAAATATCTTTATTATCTTTAAATTCTTTGTTTCCCCATAAAATAAAATTAAGAAAATCACTTGATGGAACAACATCTTCTTCAAGAATACAAACAAAATCATAATCATTAAAAGCATCATTTATAGCAGTTATGGTATTTTTATTGCATCCAAATTTTTCTGGTCTTATGGTTCTTTTGATTTCAATAAAATCAACATTAGAAAACAATTTTTGATTTTCTTCACATCCAGGTTCTTCGGCTGTTAATAAAATGAATTTATCTAAATTATCATTTTTACTTAATCCTTCTAACACTTTCTTTAAATATTCAGGTCGGTTATGAGAAGTCATTACAATTGGAATTTTCATATTTTATCTAACCAACTTTTAACTTCACCTGAAAAATTATGATCTCTGTAATTAATCTTCTCTATATTACCACCAGCCCAATGAAGCATTTTTACTTTTCTCCCTTGACACCAAAGCCTATCGTCTTTAACTATTATTTGTTCCCAACGATCTAAAATTGAAACTCCCCAAAAAGGATTATTAATATCTTCATCTAAAACTAAAACATTAAAACCACCATAAAAAGCACATTGGTTCATTAAATCTTGTTCAACTAAATTATTATATGACCAATACATTTTAGACATTTCTTTCCATAGAGTTACAAACCTCTCACTCTTAATTGCGTGAAACCCTGCATTCATATATTTATGTTCTGGAATACTACCAGTAACAGAATGATACCAACCACAATTATTTTGGGCAGCTGCTATGTCATAATCCAATTCTAAAAGTTCATATAAATTATCAGTAATTATAATATCAACATCTAAATGAATTATTGTTTTATATTCTTTAATTAATTTATCTGCAAAATAAGGGAACCAAGTTCCGCTAGGAAAACCATTATTAGCAGCTTCTTGAATATCTTCGTCCCCAAAAACAATTAACTCATCATTTGGATGAAATTTTTTAAATGACCTATTCATTAAGTCAAAATATCTTCTATATTGGCTACTACAAACTGTCCAAAAACAATAATCTTTTTTCATAAAGTTTTTATAATATCTAACATATCTTTTGCACAACATTCCCATGTCCATTTTTTGTGCATTTCTTTTGATGCTAATTTTCCCTTGGCAAAAGCCTCTTCTTTATTTTCGTAAACATGTCTCATCCAATACATAATCTCTGCCACATCAAGCCTAGCCATAAAACCAGGTTGTTCAGGTCGGTTATCAGGGTAATCTATTGCCACAGGGGCGATTGGATAGTTAAATTTAGGGTCACAAACCTCAGCCAATCCTTGATAGTCAGTAAGGATACATGGTGCTCCAGTTGCCATCGCTTCGCGTGCAGGTAAACCACTCCCCTCCCCTCTCGTAGTAAACATGAAACAATCGGTTAATTGATACATTTTGACCATCTCTGAGTTAGTAAAAGTCTTTTCAATTATTTTAATTCTTGGATCATTTGGAATTTGATAACCAAAATGAGGACAACTATTTTTTAATAAAAGTTCTACTGGTTCTTCGGGGGAGAACTCAGAAGTAAAGGCTCTAACTACATCATCCCAGTTTTTTCTAGCATCTAAAAATCCAGCTAATGTAAAAGTAAAAATTGGTTTGTTAATATCTCTTTGAAAAAATTTATATTGCTTTGGGTTAAAACCTTGACGAACTAAAGAGATTGGAACCGTAACTCCACAGTCCTTAAACGATTGTAAATTGAGAGGGTTTGGAACAAAAATATGATCCATTTCATTGCACAACTTTACCCAATTTTCTCCAATTTTAGTGTTCTCAATCATAGTAAAACCAATGCGATATTTTGAAGTATTGTGTTTGAATAAATCTGGAGTTGATTTTATAATTCCAATTCTTTCTTTCTTAAATTTTCTTTTCTGCATTTCCTTTAAACGATTCGGTAATTGATCCCATAAATAAGGATCCTGTTCTCTTGTCCTTCTCTCCCAACCAATAGATACTCCACCATCAGTTAATTTATCAAGAGCACATGCCCATTCAATATTTGCCCTACCATAGCCACTAGCGAACATAAACCACCCATACCAATTTATTTTAATATCTTTATAAGGATTATTTGAATGGATCATAAGTATTTTGAACATAAAAACCTCTAACTTTATTAACATCTCTTAAAATCATCCATGCTTCTCTGGAAATTTCCACTTCTTCATTTAATGGATAAAAATAATTATTATCACCGACCCCAACAAATACTCCTTTATCACAATTACCTTGTATAAATGTAACTTTAAATGGATGACAACATTCCTCTAATTCTAAAACTTTCTTATTAGACCTCATTCTTTCCATAATTAAATTTACAACAATCAAAAATATTGTCAAGTCCAATAAAAAAGCCCCCATTTCTGGGGGCTTTTATCTAATTTAATCTATTAGACATAGCTAGCATCTCTAGCAGATTCAATTCTCACCATAGCCAAATCTTCAAGGATAACAGCTTTCATAGCAGCTTTCCAAGTTAATTTATGCTTGTTTTTCCATTCATCACCATGACCACCTGGTGCGGTATAGATAATGTCAAAGTCAGAGAACATAATTTTGGAGACACCGTAAGCACCTTCACCAAAAACTAAGGTTTGATCAACAGTAGCGACACTAGAAGCAGATCCAGCTAAGCTAACAGTTGGGGCATATTGAGACATCCAGAAATCAACACCACCAAGAGTACCGATTCGTCCAGCAAATAAGTCCTGTGCTCGGCTATGTTCAACCAAATCTCTGAAGGTAGAATCCATCAAAAGAGTCAATTGAGTAATAGGGGAGATAACAGCACAATATTTACCGAATTTAGCAACTGGTTGAGCTCCATTAGTTTGGAGTTTAGCAGCAGCTCGGAAAATATCTTTCATAGTAATAACGTGAGTAGACAATAAATCTTGACGTGCAACTATATTAGTACCAGAATAAATTACTTGAGTACCAGTAATTAACACAGTTCGGATTCTTTTATCAATAGCTTCAGCAGCTTGAACTGACAAATTCTTTCTCATGTTTTTAGGAATATCAGACCATGAAGTATATTCACGAGCAGAGTTCCATTCAACACCATTACCAAAAAGGTAATCAGGAGTACAAGTAATTGGAGCAGTAGAGATAGAATCAGGAGTCCAGGTTGGGGAATCTCCAGTTACATTGGCGGTATAGCCAGTGTCACTATCAAATTTTGTAAATTTAATCCAGCTAAAAGAATTACCTTCAGAACGAGGCATTTCATCTTCTTGACCAAATTTGTTAAAAACTAAGTTATATTCCATTATAGGAAGAGCTTCCTTCATATAGTGGGCTTTATTTAACCCAGTTGTATTGCTTATATTAGCAGCAGCCATATTTTTTAAATTTTAAATTATAATAAACCCATTTTTTCTGCCATCGCTAAAGCCTTATCAAATGTTTTCTGATCAACCTCTCGGTCGCTCAGTCTTGCAAATGCGGTATTAATACCAGCTTTAGTTTTAAAGAGTTCCAATAGTTGATTTACTTTTGGATCTCCACTAGCAGATACACCACCATTGTTTCCAACAATAGCGAATTCTTTAGGTTTTTGAGGAGCCTTTGGAGCTTCTCCTTGGGAGATATTTGATATGTAGTCTTCAATGTCGAGGAGAGCATCATCAACATATACAGTGCCTGGTTTTACAAATCCTCGGGGATTTGCTCTAATTGCCTTGACTAACTCTGGAGAAATGTTTGGATAATCCGCTAGGACATCCTCCAAACCTTCCTTCATTTCAGTCTCTGCTGCTTTAAGAAGTAATTCTTGACTCATAGGGTTTTGAGCCCATTTAGCCAACGCATCAGGATCGTCAGGTATATTTGAACCACTATCACTACCAGCTACATTTCTAAGTTTTTCATAGCGAGCCAACCTTTTTGAAATGGTTGACTGACCAGATCTCAGCCTCTCGTTCTCTTGTTCTAACTTCTCCCAATGTGATTTGGGTTTTCCCAAGACAACTTCTTCTTCAGGGGCTGCCTCAGATGGTGTGCTTGCATCCTCAGATTGAGAAGGATCTACTTCAACAGGAGCTTCCTGTGGAATTTGACCTTCTGAACCTGGAATGACAACTTTGTCATCTTCGTTCATACTTGTTTGTTAAATTGTTAAAGTATCTATTACTAGACACCTCAATAATGAATGTTTTCTATAACAATAAGTATCAGATAATTTAAGATAAATTATTCACCAGAAGTTAATGCTTTTAACTGAGTTTGAAAATTTCTTTGAATTTCTCTTATCCTTTTATTTCTTTCTCTTTCATCTTCTATCTTTGAAGCCTTTTTCATAAGTGAACTCATTCCAGATTGTAAATCTCTAATTTCATATTGTTTAGAAGTACTAAATTTACCAATATCAAAGTCGTAGACATTTAATCCTAGGTTACCAAGAATACTTTGACTTGTAGTTTTCTTTGAAGATGGTAATAATGTTTTTGAAACAACAGAAGGAAGTAATGTTTGAGCTACAGATTTTGCCTTAGCTTTTGTGACATCAGATTTTATAAATGAATCTGAAACTTTAGAATCGTAATAAGGGTCATAATTATTAACAACTTTACTATATAAATCAGCTGCAGGGATATTCATTCCAAAAGGTAATTTAGACTCACCTAAGAAACCACCAAATGGATAAAGATAATCAAGTGACGCATATTTACCTTTTGTTCCAGGTACTCTAACAGCATTCTTTAAATAAGAAGGTAACATTTTTCTTTCACCCTCTCTTTCAGGAGTCATATTATTAATAGCTGTTTGAGCCTTATTAAAAACAGAAATTCTATTTGGGTTTTTAATAGCAGTTTCAGCAGTAAGAGGAATTGCTTTACGAGTAAAAGTATAGAAAGGAACAATTCTTTTTAATACATTCTTTTCAAATGGAGTTAAATCTCCATAATTAAAGAGAGCTTTTTCAGCAAGGTCTTTAGCTTCTTCAGCTGTTTTACCTTTACCTCTTTGATAGATAAATTGTTGAAGTTTAGAAATTTCTTCCTCTTTATTTTGGATACCACCACCAACATCAATTGCTTTATTCCAAGCACCTTTAATCTTTTCAAGAGATTTCTTTAAAACTCCATCAGTTGATTGACTTGGTAATAATTTATTAATTTCATTTATATTAAAACCACCAGCAAAAGTTCCAGCTTTTTTAGCTTCTTGGTAAAGAAGACCTTTTGTTTTGTATTCTTTTTTAGCCACACTTCTTTTTAATAAAGGACCAACACCACCAGTCATATAATTTAAAATTGGATTAGATGTTTTATTTCTAATAAGTTGAGATGGTGAAAGAACTGTTTTACCAGCTTTCCAAATAGATTGAACCTTATCAAAATTCTTAAAGAAATTATCAACTCCAGTTCCGAAATCACCTGGTCTAATTCCACCAGCACCCATTATATCTTGGGCAATATAATTTGGAATATATTTACCAGCTAATTTACCATAAGATGCAGAACTAGGAATTTGTTTGAAACCTTCTTCTGCTGTGTCCTTAGCCCAATTTTTATTTACTTGTTCAAAGAATTTACCCACTTCTACATTTTTACCTTCTTCTGCTAGACCTCTACCAGCACGATAACCAGGTTGTTGTACAAATTTTTCCCAATCAGTAGAAACTGTTCTCTTTTTAAATCTATCAACACTTAATTTATTGCTTCCAATTTTACCAATTTGTTCTGTTTTTTCTTTTAAATATGAAGGTAAATAACCACCTTTATATTTTTCAAAAACTTCTTTTCCTGCTTGTTTTGTTCTAACTAATTCTTGACCAGCTTTTTGAAAACCTTCTTTAATAGGATTAGTTAAACTTGCTAATGCTTCATTCATTGTTATTCCACCAGGACCACCAGTACCAGCACCTTCAAGTAATTGAGTAATTCTTTTTTGAATAACATCAGGAATTTCTTGACCCTTTTTAATTACATATTTTCCATAAGTAAAATCAATAGGGGATTTAGTTATGTTTTTTCCAAGTTCAGTAGCATTTTCTACGACATTACTAACACCTTGTTTATATTTTTCAAATGCTTTTAAGTAATCAGTATTTCCAGCAACTCTAAATTTATTAGAAACTAACCCTCCAACATTTTGGAGAACAGGCATCTTCTTAACTAAATTTTCAACTTTTAAAACATCATCAATTTTATTAATTCCTTTTGCTAAACCTGGTATTTTCTTAAGTCCAGCTTTAATAGCACTTCCACCAATATAAGTAGTAGGATCCAATAAGATATCGCCAGCAAAACCACCAATTGCTTTTACATACTTATTGGTTACACCTAAATCACCGAGAACATCTGAATAAGATTGACGATTACTAACACCTTCTTTCATCCCTTTAAAGATATTTCCACCTTTAACTAATGAACGAGCTAAACCAGCCGAAGCATATTGAGGAGTTGATAATATATCAAAAAATTTCTGTAATCCAGAACCACTCATATATTTACCACGATTAGTGTCACCACTAACAGTAGGTGTTTGAACTGGAGATGGAGTAGAAACTTTTGGAATAGTTGTTTGAGTTGGAACAGTTGTTTGTCCAGATCTCATTGCTCTAAGTTCTTCTAATGTATGAGCCATTATCTTTTAAATAAACCAGTAATTTTGTCCCAAAGAGAAGATTTCTTTTGTTGAATAACTGGAGGAGCATAATTTTGACCCAAGTTAATTTTTGTTCCACTTGGGTTTGGAATTGAAACCGGAGTTGCCAATTTAAGAGTTTGAGCTGTTTTATTTGCAGTATCTTGTTGAGTTTTAATAACTGAAGGATTAGTTGTTGGAGTAATCGTCTGAGGAATACTAGTGATAGCTTTATTTATTGAAGCACCAGCAGTTATATTTTGTTGTGGAGTTAAATTAAGTGGAGTTTGTTGACTAGCAAAAGTTGGTTTAACAATAGTTGGAGTTATAACCTCGGTTGAATCTAATGGCATATTACCATTAATAGATACATTACCAGGAACAGGATTTGTTCCAGTTTTAGAAATTGTTTCAGGAAGTATATTTAATTTTGTAGCTCCAACAGGAGTTTTATTTTCCCCAACTAAACCTAGTTGTCTAGGTTCATTAGCTTTCTTTTCAATTAAAGTTTGTTGTTCTGATATTTTTTGATCTTCAACTTGTTTATTAATATTTTCAGTTTGCTTAGACAAACTTAATAAAGAAACTATCCCATTAACACCAGCAGATTTATACTCTTCATTAATATCTTGTTCACCATTTAATTGAACTGATTTAATAGTGTTATCATTATTTATCCAATATCTCAAAAATTGTCCAGTAGTTGGATCTTTTATATCAACATACTTATCATTTATTTTTTGATAACCACCACTAGTGGTATCAAATTTATAATTTTTTTGTTCTTCTGGTTTTAAATTAGAATAATTTACACCATCAATAAATTCATTACTCTTAATTTCATTAATTTTATGGTTGATTCCATTTTCATCAGCGATATAATTTTCATTCATCCCTGGTAGTTTTCTAATAACTAAAGGAGTTGCTTGACTACCAACCGCAGAAAATCCCCCAGTAGTTAAAGCATCTGTCATAACAACTGTTAGATTACCTGGATTTTGAGAAACTTCATTATAAATATCATTAATACCAACTTTAGCATAATCTGGAGCATCAACACCAAGTGCGGAAGTCCAATCATCATTTAATTCTTTATTTATAGATTCAATAACATTTGAAATTTTTTGATTTGAACCATTATAATAAACTTTTGAATTTTGATTTTTACCACTTAAAATTCCTAATCTATAATCAAGATCATCTTTTCTATCAGCTAATACAGTAGACAAATCTGATAAATAATCAGTAGAGCTAATTGATCCAGAGGATAATTCATTATTTAATTGAGTAATTGAATCTTTAAAAGTTTTATCTTCTATATCTGGAGATTGATGTTGTGTAGTGTCCTGCTGAGTTGGTGGACCACCAGCATTAGGTAAAATAACTCCATTATTTTGAGTTGTTCCACCACCAGTACTAATACCTCCACTACCACCGCTTGATGATCCACCACCACCACCAGTACCCTCAACTAAGTTTCCATAAATATCATAAGTAGCAGAACCAGTTCCTACTCCTGGTCCTTTAATTCTATCTCCACCTCTATCCCAGGCTTTACCATATTGAACATCTTCCCTAACATCATTACCCCAAGTATTTAAATCTTTTAATAAATCAGTATGCCCACTACTTACAGCGGTAGATTGAAATTGATCTAATATACCAGAAAATTCCTGTGGTGATATTTCATTATTTACATAAGAATTTATAGCTAAATTAATTTTGTCAATTAAATTAGCTTTTTCTTGTTTTGTATTTGCAGTTTGGAGAGTTTCTTTAGCTTTGTCTGTTTCTATTTTATATTCACCAGCTTTGGTCAAATAATCATTTGCTTCATCAGTTAATCCAGCAACATTAGCTTTATTTGACATCTCTCTATAAAGATTTTCATATCCAGCATATTGAGAAGTAGTATCTCCTAAATTTGAAATTCTAGCTGCTTCACTTTTAAAGTAAGTGTTTAAATCTTCTTTTGATGCAGCTTTTTTCAATTGTTCAACATCAGTTGAGAGTGAATCATATAAAGCAGAACCTTGGTTTACCCCAGTTAATCTATTTTGTTTATAAGCTAAATATTGTTTCGCAGTAATAGCCCCTGAGTTATATTTATCAGCATAATCATTATCAGTTTTTTTGTTGTTCATCTGTCCAACAGTTTGCATTAAAAGTTTTTTATCTTCATTACTTAACCAAGCTCTATTAGATGTCTTAGTTAAATACTGAATCATCTCATCAATTCCAATTTCACCATTTTCATACTTATTTTGCATTATCTGATCTTCTTTATCAGCATTATTTTTTTGTAATGACATTGTATATCCACCTAAGGTTCCACCATATCCTGATAATACACGACCTCTTCTATTATAAACACGAGTCATTCCGCCTGTTTCTGCTGCTTGATTTTTGAGTCTTTCTGATACTGCTGTTGCCATATTATTATGACCTCACAAAATCTGTGCAGTCTATTAAATTTTTAACATTTTTACCTCTATCTGCTTCTCCAGAATTATATTGTTGAAGAATTGCATCCCAATCAGGTTCTAAACCTTTATTTGTATACACTTTTGCTTCTTTAGAAAACTTCTTAGCCATCCACTCAGCTGATTTCCACATATCTTTGGCATCATCAGGTGTTATATATAAATCACCTGGTTTACGACCTAATTCAAGAGCCTTAGGCCCAAACCATCTCATATTAATTTGACCAGGGCCATATGATTCTTCACCAGTATTTTTCTCAGCATTCCACCAAACATTATCTACATATTTACCTTCATTCCAACCTGGATTATTTCGGTGTTCCCATCTTGAATTAGCCAAAATAATTTCCTTAGGAACTCCCATAGCAGCACCATATTTTTCAGCAGCATCATAAAAATCACTAGGAACCATTTCTTGTTTTTTAGTTTCTCCAATACCTAATACCTTAGGAGTAAGTGTTTTACCTATACTAACATTTTTCATTTCACTTGGCATTAAACTTGGAGTTGCCATTTGTGTTTTTCTTAAATCATTTGGAAATTCTGGAGTTGTATACCCATATAATTCATTTGATCTTTTTTTTTGTCCCTCATTATTTAAATTTGAATAAACACCATTTGAAACTTTAGTTAAACCATCTACATCTGTTTGCCCTATTTTTAAAACTTTATCTCTCTGATTAAAATCCATAGATTTTAAATTAGGAGTAGATGATTTTTTTGTAAATTTACTAATTATTTTGTCAAAAAATCCCATATTATGCCCCCTGTGCTCCTAAATTTTGAGCTGCTTTATTAATTAAACCTTGACCTGAAGTATATGAAGTTGTTCCACCAGAAACTGACATTGGTTTTTTATTACCTTGATTTTCACTTGATACCAATGTTGGACTTGGAGTATTAATTTGTGGAGCACCAAGAGTTGTAGTTGGAGCCTGTGTAGCCGCCATAGCTTCCTGTTGAGCTTGAACACCACCCTTCATAAAGTTGTACATTTTTGCACGATATTCAACTAATACAGGGTCTTCAGCTTCTTGTTTCATTATTTCCATAATAGCCTTAGGATCCTTATAACCAAGTTCATCAAATGTAGTTTCAAATGGAAGTCCCATTTGGAATTTATTCATTATGTTTACAATTTTGTCTGAGGCTGAAATTGGCATTACGTCTTCCCAGCTAAATTCAATCATTCTAGTTTCAAATTCTTCAGTATCAGCATTATTCCAGAAATCAACACCTGAAAAATATTTATGACCAAGTATTTGAATTCTTTCTATAATTCCATCTAATACTAATTCCCAAGCATCTCTTAAATCAGTAGTCACATCCAAAATAGTTTGATAATCAATTGCAGATTTTCTACCAGAATCAGAACCACTACTTCCAAAACCAACTTCAGGAACTAACATATCGTGGATAAACGATTTAGTTGTCTGAACATAAGTATCCACTGGATAAGTATTTACTGTTTGAGTTAAGGTTGAAAAATCAGATTCAGGTCCATCAATAAAAATAACCTGTCCGCTTCCTGGCTTAATGCTTTCAGGATCAAAATCACTCATATTTTTAGCAACATATTTAGCATTTGAAGCGGTTCTAATATAATCACGAGCATCATTTCTAACTTCATTAAGTTCAATATTTGGACTCATTAAATCATCAATATATGATTTACTCCAAGGTTTACCTGGCATATGGAGAGAATGACCAATCACCCAAGGGTTAAAACCCCATTCGTGTTTGATATATTGACAGAGAGTATCTCCAATAACTATTGCGTAAATTTCGTCAGTACAATATTCAGTAACAGTTGCCATTGGTTGAGTTGAATAATCCTTAGTACCTATTGGGCTATTAACTGATGATTTATTATCAACACTCCATTCATCACCATGTTGACCACTTTTACTACCCCCCTTATTATCAATCTCTGGTTTAACCTTAATTCCCCATTCATTATTAATGAAATCAATACTCATCATTGATGTATGAGCTACCCAATCATATTGTAAAGCATCATCACTTCTCCATCCAACTAAAAGATTCTCAACCTTTTCAGCTTGAGTAACTTTAATTTCTTTTGTAGATGAATCGTAGTAAACCTTAACACCAAAATCTCCAATAACTACCTGATTCATAACTGCTCGTTTGTACCCTTGTTTCCACCATTTATTTCTCCAAAAAACTCTATCAACAAAATCTTCAACACTTTGAGCTCTTAATCCTTCAATTTGATTTGTTCTACTTAATGGTAATGTTTTAATATTAGGTGGATTATTTCCAACTGAATGATAGATTTTAACTGCACTTCGACCAACATAATTAACCACTTGATCAGCATGACCTTGTTTAGATTTTTGAGTTAATCCAATAATGTTAGTGTAACCTTCTTGATGACCTGCTACAAAATCTCTTCTCTTATCATACATTCTTTTTCTTTCATCTTTGTCAGGATTGGCACCACTAATATCTGCCAAAATTTCTTTTTCAATCTTTTCTCTAATCTTATCATCATCTTTTAATTCAATTTTGAGATTTGAGTTAGTTAGATCTACTTTGTCATCATTTTGTATCATATCAAAATATATCAACAGCTAATAATACTATTATTATGAAACCAACCCCAATTCAAAAGTATTAGATAATTCTTTAATAACTTACTGCCCTAGTATGTCTTTCGTAAGGACAAACATCACCCTTAGGCCATTCTCTATCGTCCTTAACCATACTTCTCAAAAAATCAATACTAACAGCTCTATTATGACTTTGTTTTGGTCGTCTCATCATCAACCAATCAACCGCCATCATTAACATCATCACACAATCAGTTCTAAGTTTTTTATCTGCAAAAGCATAATTAGTTAATTCTCCAATTAATTCAGGTATATTAGGAACTCTAATTAAGCCCCAATTCTTATTTAAATCTTTTCTAACACCATCCTTAGTAATTATCAATTTTCTATTTAAAAGTACATTACCAGTTCCATCCATAGCTGATTTCAAATTAGCCAATCCTTGTGCTTTTTTAGATCCTCCACTTCCTGTTGGTCCCGCATCAAAATTAATAGGGTAAATATCTCTAAGAAATGCCTGAGCATTTTTACCTCCTGGTCCAGAAGCATCTATAATTACTTTCCCTCTAAATTTTCTGCTTAAATCTCTAATCATTTCATATTGCAATGGAACTGGAACATCCTTAGCCTTCATTCTAATAAACTTCACCAATTTCCAAGGTTCTTCTGTATAATCAAAAACCCCAATAACTGTATAATCTGCCCAAAGTGAATTTCCGCTAGCGAAATCAGCTGATACTAAATACATCCTTCCTGGAATTCCTTCTTCTATTACCTTTAATTCTGGATCAATCATATTCCTTACCCTCTCATGCCCAAAGAATTTTTCCCCCACATTAACGAATTCTCCATCAATAATCTGCCTTCTTAATTCAGGATCAGCTACTGATTCAATCTGTCTAATGAATGTTCTATCCAAATAGATATTGTCATACATACTTCCTCTCTGCACATAATAAAGCCCCTGACTATCCCAGTTTGGCCGCTTCATTTCTTCCTCAGCAGTTTCAATCATCCTCTGATAATCAAAACCATTTGGTTGTGGCGTTCCAACAAAATGGATACTTCCCTTATAACTCGCTAAACGAGGTAATAATGTGTTCGTTGTAAATGTATACAATTCCTGCACATCAGAACATTCATCCCCAGTTATAAAAGCCAAAGCCTTCATCTTAAAACTTTTACCCATGTCATCAAAACTTCTCCCTAATGTCTGCGATTTATTGAACCAAGTAATTCCAGGCATCAACTGAGCTGACGATTTATCATCCTCAATTGCCCATCCTTTTAATGAAGAATCATTAACTCTATATTTAGCATTTTTAAATTTATACCCACAATGTAAACAATTGAATATCTTATCTTTAGCAGTTCTCTTATGGATTTTATGACTATTACAGTTTGGGCAACACTGTATATTTAAATTTCCCTCAACCATATCAACCATTAATCTTAATACTTCTCTACTTTGTTCATATTGTGGTCCGAAAATCAAAGTATCATATGGTATTCTTAACCACTCATCTTCTGACCACACTTGTCCAGTTCTTCTAGGTTTTATAGTGGCTTCCCAAATATGGAGTATTGCTTCTCCTAATGTCTTTCCCCATCTATTTCCAGGTCGCAGAAATGATATTAACCTTTTGCTACTCTCTCTAATCCATTTCTGTTGCCCAGGATGAGGCCATATTCCCAACATCTTATCTGCGAATTCTAGTGGATCATTTCTAACTGCCGAACTTAATTCAATATTATTTAGATCTGACATATTATTCTGTCTCCGCAGTGAGCTTTCCTGTTTTTGGAGGTTCTATAAATCCCCCCAAGAACTTAGCAATTGATAATTTCAAAGCATCCTGCCCCATTTGTAATTTTCTACCTTCTAAATCAATCTTTTTAAGTGTCCCAGCTAATTTAAGTTTCTTCTCAGGTGAAAGGAATTCTAATGTTTCGTCATTCATTCCATCTTGTAAAAGCTTCTCAGCAGCTGTGTCATAGGTGTGTATCTTTTTAAGTTCTCCACCTGTATTAATTATTGTACTAACATTCATATGTTTTTTCTTTTTATGTTCTTTAAGTATCTCCCATAACTGTCCTTTTCTACATTTCAATATCCTGAAATATTTCTCCGCAATTAATTCTAGATTAACTTCACTTTTAATTAAATTATCTATTTCTTTTTTAATTTCACTTTTACAGATAATACAAGTAGTTGTCATATCAAAGATTATTCTAATTAAAAGGTTTTGTCAAATAAAAGCCCCCAGTCTATCATTCCTAATAAACCGAGAGCTCTCT
>Ga0247842_10002838_pt1 | contig 24695 bp, 20 predicted proteins | sample LaCruzMarch2015__3_FD_192411 | JGI IMG/M metagenome (GOLD analysis project Ga0247842, IMG submission 192411) | Freshwater microbial communities from meromictic Lake La Cruz, Castile-La Mancha, Spain - LaCruzMarch2015_19m | ecosystem: Environmental > Aquatic > Freshwater > Lake | place: Spain...
ACATAAGGTTTAGTGATACCTATGCCCGGGGAACCAACTATCAAGTACTTTGCGACAATAAAGGAAAGCCTACATTATACATCTCGCAAGGCCTTGGCTCTGGATGGACAAAGATAGAAGTTCAGGAGGAATCAAAATGACAAACGAAAACGAAAACACAAATAAAGAATACCAACCTAATGGTAAGGAAGTTTTTCATGAGATGGTCAGAGATGCCAAAGATGGCTTGCTCGCCTGTACAAAGTATGCTGCGGCATTCGCATCCGTGCCGTATATAGCCCTCGGACTTGCCGAATATGTCATACATTACAAAAGAAAGGAATATGGTGAAGAACACAAGAAATCAGAACATGAGAGTTGCGAGATTACCGGTATCATTACTGGATCGGCTTTGGCAGTAGGCCAGGGAGCATTTTATATCGGAGAAGCGATTAGGGGCAATTATGGATGGCTTCTTCTCCCCCTTGCAACAAACCTCTTCTACTTATCGGCTGAACATGCTAAGAAAAGACTGATAGATAAGAAGGAAAAAGGCCTGGAGGGAAAATTAAAATGACAAACATAAAACAACTAAAACTTGCAGGGCTGGCTCTTGCTGCAGCTCTTGGGATGAGCGGATGCGCCGACACATATTTTGATGGAAATATAGAAGGAAAAAGGGTTGTTTATCAGAGAAGCGGCCTTTTTGAAAGGAATGAGCTTAAGATCTACTCTATGAATGGCAAACTGATCCAGAAAATCATTGATAATGATATTGATAGGAATGGCGGGAATATAGGCGATAATAATTGGGATAAATTCATTCAATACAATGGGAATTCAAAGATTTTTTACTCTCCAACCTATGTTGAGGATGAGAAAGGGCATTGCTTCAGCATAACTGACAAAGATCCTATAGCACAGAAGGCCATAGAGATGGGGAGAAAGAAGATGAAAGAAGCTGACAGGATATACAAGGAATACCAGGAGAAGATAAAGAAGAACCTGGAGGAGAGAATGAAATAAAATGACAATGATACAAAATAACTACGACACTGGAGATTTCCTGAAGAATGTAAAGAAGCACGGGATTTATCCAGCAATAAAACAGGATATTGAACAAACATCCTATGATCTCGAATGCATTCTTAGTGAATCAATGACTATCGGTCTTTTTGGGACAGCCTTTTTGGCAGCAACCCTAGCAGTCAATACGGCTTTCCTTGGAGCCATAGCAGGAATTGAAGGTATTGAAAGAATTTGTGGAGTTTCAACCAAAAGCTATTCTGCCACACTCAAGGAAAAACACAAATCTCGCGGACCAAATGGCCGAGAGCAGAGCTACGGAGTTTTCAAAACCAAAGATGGAAAAGAAATAACCGTCTATGATAATCCCGTTGTGACCGAGGGCACATTTCTGCCATATAATTTTGATAAACTTCAGGAAAGCAAGGATTACAAAATTAAAATATTCGGTTCAGAAAAAATCGCCCCAAGGCTTGTGCGTGCCGAAAAGATAAATTAATTCTTCTATTTTCTAGAGTGGTTCTTTTTTCAAAAGCAGTTCTTTTTGCTGAAATAGTTTTTTCTTAATTAAAGTTTTTTGCTGAAATAGTTTTTTCTTAATTAAAGTTCTTTTTTTCTAAAAAAGAAATTTATCGACGGAAAATAAGTTGTAACTTCTAAATAGCACCAAAATACCACGCATAGTATATAGTAATGTTTATATATACAATTAGTTGTATATTAATGCTTAGCGTAAAAAAGAGGAAAAAGAGATGAAATGCCCATTTTGCAATGCCGAAGACACCAAGGTCACAGATTCTAGAGATTCCGATGTCTTTGAGACCCGAAGAAGAAGGGAATGCGAAAAATGCCAGAAAAGGTTCACAACCTATGAAAGAATAGAGCAAAGTCCGCTCATTGTCATAAAAAAAGATGGCAGAAGGGAGACATTTTCGAAGGAAAAGCTTAAATCCGGAATCATGAGAGCCTGCGAGAAGAGAGAGGTGAGCATGGAGAAGATAGAACAGGCAGTGAATGAGATTGAAAACATTCTCAGGAATGAGGACAAGACAGAAATCCCTTCAAAACTAATTGGAGAGTACGTCATAAAAAAGCTTAAAAAACTAGATAAGGTCGCATACATCAGATTCGCCTCAATTTACAAGGACTTCGAGGACATGAAGGATTTTGAAAAAGAGATAAAGGCGATTAAGTGATTGTAAAAAATAAAAAAGAGGAAAAAAGACATGACACCACTTGGAGATAATTTCCCGCGTTCAATAAGGAAGAGAGATGGAAAGGTTGCATCCTTTGATCTTGAAAAGATCAAGAATGCCATATTCAAGGCCGCACAGAAAGTTGGAGGAAAGGATGAATCCAAGGCCCACGAGGTGGCGATTGGTGTTGCAGAAAAACTTTATACGTCCTTTTCTGTCCACAACCAAATTCCCACCGTGGATGATAGCAATAACATGTGCATCCAGGTTCTCAGGGAAAAGGGATTTGACATAACTGCCAATACCTTTGAAAGCTACGCCAAGGACAGAAGCAGAGTAAGGGATGGAATATACGTAAAGAAAAAGAAAAACAGCAACAATCTCACCGATCAAATGCTCCTTGTCCAGTCGACAACAAATGAAACAATTGAAAAATGGGATAGGAGAAAGCTCGAGGAATCCATAGAGAAGGAGTATACAACCACTCCCGACCTTGCAAAGACCATTGCCAAAGAAACGGAAAATGATGTTCAAAGGCTGCGTGATACCTATGGCGTAAGCAATTTTGATACGCCATTCATAAGAAAGATTTCTGAAAATCATCTTGAGATGTGGGGAATCCCCATCAAGAACACCTCGCTCACACTGCCAGTTTCAACCCTTGAGGCTCTCGTAGTTGGAAACAGCAAGGAAAACTCAAACATCACCTCAAACAATCCCGAAGCAGTAAATCTGGGAATAGCCGAATACGTTCTCAAACAGTACAATCTCAGAAAAGTGTTCTCGGAGGAAGTTGCAGAGGCCCACAATTCCGGAGCAGTCCACATTCACGATCTCGGATATCCTCAAAGAGTGTACTGCTCAAGCCATTCCATTGAGTACATAAAAAAATACGGACTTGACAAGATTGTTGCTAATCTTCAGAACAAATCCCATCCTGCCAAGGATGCCATGGTCCTAAGCGGACACATCCAAACATTCCTTGCATCCATGCAGTCAAGATATGCCGGAGCCCTTGGATTTGGATTCTTGAACATTCTCTACGCCCCGCTTCTCAACGCACCAACAAAGGTTTTTGAGGGAAATGTCGGCTGCAAGAAAGCAGTTCTGAAGAGGAGCACATTGGAAGACATGGTTGAATCAGGACTGATCAGTTCCGAAGATCAAAACAGCATGCAGGAAAAGCTTAGACTGAAAAAAGTATCCAAAAAAACCATGAGGCAGGTAGCCCAGAATCTTGTCTACTCCTCATCCCAGAATGCATTCTCAAGAGGCGGACAGACACTGTTCATTGATTTCAATATCCACACCGGAGTTCCAGAATACATGAAGAATGTTCCCGTTGTCGGACCCGGCGGAAAATATATGATTGAAGATTCAGAAGGAAATATCGAAATGGTTGATGACGCTCCGAGATTCATGGGCAAGGAAGGAGATTCCAGAAATGCCGATGTTCTTCAGCCAACCGATGGAAGAAAGTATGTCACCTATGGCGATAAAAGAATGGTTGAAACTGCCCAGGACTTTGCAATAGAGCTTATGAAAGTCTGGGAAGCAGGAGACAAGTACGGAGTCCAATTTGCATTCCCAAAATGCGATGTCCACATTGGAAATTCAACCCTTGAAGATCCAGCAGAAAGAGAAGTATTCAAACAAGGATGCAAGCTCGCTGCTAAAAACGGATCAACCTACTTCATGTTTGACAGAGACGGCGCAGGGGCAACCCTTGCACAGTGCTGCAGACTGAAGGAAAAAGTCACAGACATGGATCTCCTGAAACATCCAGAGAAAGTCAGATTCACAGGATTCCAGAATGTAACAATAAATCTTCCCCAGGCAGCCTACAAAAGCAAGAACACTCTGGAAGGAACTCTTGAAAACATAGACAAAGCCATGGAAATAGCGGTCAAGGCCCATCTTCAAAAGAAACAGTACATTCAAACACTTCTTGACACCGATGGAAGCCCAATGCGATCAATGGGTTTGCCTTCCGATGACGGAACAAATTACATCAATCTCGAAAAATCCACATACATCATGGGGCTGATAGGATTGAATGAGGCAGTTCAGCATCTGACTGGAAAGCAGCTTCATGAAGACAAAGACGCATATAACATGGGCCTAAGAATCATTGACAGAATGTACCAGAATGTCCAGAGATACAAGCAGGATTACAAACTGAAATTCACTCTTGAGGAAACCCCTGCAGAATCAACAACCCAGAAGCTCGCCAAAGGGGATCTGTCCAGATTCAAAGAAGCAAAGAATGTAATCAAAGGAGATCATAAAAAAGCCCCCTACTACACCAACTCCATCCATCTCAATCCCGGAGCAAATGTTTCAATCCTCGACAGAATAGAACTTCAATCAAAATTCCATGACATGATTGAATCGGGATCCATAATCCATGTCTATGCCGGAGAGCACCAGATTCCAGCAGAGTCCATTGAAGCATTGGTAGAAAAAACATTCAAGAACACCCGGGCATCCCAGATAACAATTTCTCCAGAGTACACCCACTGCAATGACTGCCACACAAACTACAACGGATTCAAAGACAAATGCGAGAGAGATGGAAGCACCAATGTCACAAAGAGAACAAAGATTGTAGGCTACTTCAGCAATCTTGAAGGATGGAATGATTCCCAGTTGGAAATAAGCAAGGCCCGAGAGAAGGTTGCAAACCACTATGCCGACACCACTCCAGGAAGCGTTCCATGGCTTTATGAGAAGGATGATTCAAAAAAAGTGATGGTTTTTGGAAAAGAAGGATGCCAGTCCTGTGAAAGTGCAAAATCAAACCTTGAAAGGCTTGTCAAGGAAATGGGCCTTGGGGTGAATGTGGAATTCTATGACATGACTAAGCAGGAAAATAGGATTGCCGCAGCAATGTACAATGTCCCATTTGATCCCATTCCAACAGTTGTAACAAAGAATGGAAGCGTGCGCGTCTATGAAACAAAATTCAAGCACGGAAAACCTAAACACCTGGATGAGAAGGATTACAGCGCTATGCTTGAATCATTCAAACATTAATTTTTAAATAGAAAATTTATTCTCTCAACATGGAAATTTTAAATAAATGGGATGCTGGTGTAAGAAACCAAGGTTTCTTGACAATCAACTTCCTTTATCAATGCGGGATAGAAAACCGAAGGGGTTTTCACAGGAGGTTTCTATAAATGGAAATTGTAACCTCGCGAGATTTTAATTTGATTGACTATCCCGGAAGGGTCTCCTCCATGGTCTTCTGTCCAGGATGCAACTTCAGCTGTCCTGCCTGCCATGCTGCCCTGATTCTGAAAGAAAGAAAAAGGATGCCCGAGGACAATGTCCTGAAAAGCATGGGACTGCAGAACCGCTGGATTGACGGATTAGTTATATGTGGCGGAGAGCCAACGCTACAAAAAGATCTTCTCCAATTCGCAGAAAAAATAAAGAAGCAGGGCTACTCCATAAAGCTAGACACAAATGGAAGCAATCCTGAAATTCTTTCCGAAGCCCTTGAGAAAAGACTTTTTGACTATGTGGCCATGGATGTCAAGGGTCCAGAAAACCTTTACCTGAAGATATGCGGAACCGATGTTAACATGGATGACATTAAAAAAAGCATGATTCTCACTTCAAAATTCCCAGACTATGAATTCCGAACAACCGTTGTTCCTGTTTACAAAAATGAAGAGCCAGAGTTCATGAATCTTGAAGACATAGCCAAAACTGCAAAAATAATCAAGGATATCACCTCCTCCGACAGCCACAAATATTTTCTTCAGAAGTTTGTTCCCATAAAAGGAAATCTCCTAGATCCGAGACTTGAACAGTTCCCGGAAACTCCCAGGAAGCTCATGGAGGACATGCTCATTGAAGCAAAGAGATACATTCCAAAAACCGAATTAAGATACTAAAATAGGGATATCCTTAAAAATTAATGATTCAATATTACACCATGGCAATCGAAGTACAAATACAAAAACTCTGCGATGATGCAATCATCCCAAAATACGCCCACGAGGGAGACGCAGGAGTAGATCTCTATTCTACTGTAGACCATGAATTGAAGCCAGGAGAAAGATTTCTTATCCCCACCGGTCTCAAAATGGCCATTCCCAGAGGCTACGAAGGACAGGTCAGACCGAAATCAGGTTTGGCCCTGAAAAGCGGAATAACTGTGCTAAACACTCCGGGAACTGTAGACGCTCCTTACAGGGGAGAGGTTGGAGTCATAGTAATCAATCATGACAAGAATGCCTATCAAATAAGAAAAGGAGAAAAAATAGCCCAGATGATATTCAATGAGATAAAATACGCCGACTTCAAGGTTGTCGATTCTCTCGATCAAACAACCAGAGGGGATGGCGGCTTCGGAAGCACCGGGCTGAAGTAAGATTTTCTAGATCAATATTTCCAACAGCATAGACAATACATTGCGGAATAGAATTCCTGTCAAAATTTGTTTTGTTTGAGGGTTCTGAAAAAAGATTATATGTCTTCAGACTCTTCATCTTCGTCTGAATAATCTTCGTTCCATGACCCTTCTTCTTCAAAGTCCATTTGTTACCTCTATTTTTTAAACGCCTTCATCGAAGGTGTTCACAAAAAACTGAACTTTTACATTTAAAAAGCTTTTGATTGTGCAACAGAATTATCCGCTAGAGCATTTTCAATCGCAATATTTATATATCCCGAACGAAGAGTCCTAGTATAATATTAGATTATATGAATAAGATTATTTCATATCACCGATTAACCTCACACAGAATTTAATTTTCATTTAGGGTTAGGTAAGTGCACAGGCTATAGCATAGCTTTATGTGAAAGTAAGCTTGTTCTAAGAATTTAATCATAACAAAAAACATACAACTGTTTTTTAGGAGAAAAATAAAATGGGAAAAATAAGCCCAGTATCAATAAAATACGTAATTCACGCAAAGTTTTTTGCGGAAGGAGTACTTGAGAAGCCAGACATAATCGGAGCTATCTTCGGCCAGACCGAAGGTTTGCTTGGAGAGGAGCTGGAACTCAGAGAATTGCAGAAGAACGGAAAGATTGGAAGGATTGAAGTCAATACCGAAAGTAAGGACTCCAAGACAGAAGGAATAATCCTTATTCCAACCTCCATAGATAAGACCGACACCACGCTTATCGGAGCTGCAATCGAAACGATTGAAAGAATCGGACCGGCCAATGCCAAGGTCACGGTAGAAAAAATCGAAGATGTAAGAGTGAATAAGAGAGAATACATCCTAGAAAGAGCAAAGAAGCTTCTTGAGCAGATGGGTGAAACATCTCCCGATTCAAGGGAAATGCAGACCGAAATAACCGAATCTGTCAGAGAAGGGAAGATAATTGAGTACGGAGCCGAAAAACTTCCAGCAGGTCCCGACATGGAAAATGTCGAGATAATTGTTGTTGAAGGCAGAGCCGACGTCCTCAACCTTCTTAGGTATGGCATCAAGAATGCCATAGCAATGAATGGAGTTTCATTGCCAAAGGAAATAACCGAGCTTGGAAAAACCAAGTCTTTGACTTTGTTCCTAGATGGCGACAGGGGTGGACTTTTGATAGCAAAGGACGCATTGGAAAATGCCAAGATAGCCTTTGTTGCCCAGGCGCCTTCTGGAATGGAAGTTGAAGAGTTGACAGGCAAGGAAATCCTGGCTTCACTCAGGAACAAAGTGTCTGCAGAGGAATTCGCAAAAACCAAAATGGATAGAAGCGAAAGCTCCGAAGGCAGGTACTCTTCCCGAGGAAGTGGAACGGTGGGGAGGGGTCGAAGACCCTCCTACCGATCCGAGGAAAGAGAACAGTCAGAATCCCATGAAAAAAGGGATGCAAGCGATGACGACGTAAGAAGAATGCAGAATGCAATGAAAGACATCGAAGGAACAAAGTCAGCCCTACTATTAAACAGCAATTTCGAAACCATAAGAAGAGTTTCTGGAAATGACCTTCAACGGGCCCTTAGAAGCCTGAGAGGAGTTTACATTGTGGTGTTCGATGGCGAAGCAAATGGCTATGTGATCAATGCTGCCGAAAGAGCCGGAGTGGGACTTCTTGGAGCAAAGAGCTTCACCCACACAAGGGACTCAAGTGTGGCATTAGTAAGCCTTTAATATCCACCAATCCTCACAATAGCAGGAGGATGAAAGAATAATTCTAAAATGAAAACTTCACGAAGTGGGATGCTGGATACTAAAGACCCGCAGGAGGTCTTTAAACTACGATTCGGTCCAGCGGGGATTCCTCTTGCATTCAAGGGAAAGGGTCTTCCAGCCGGAATAGCCTACACTGCCACGCTTGGCCTTGACGCATTCGAAGTTGAATTCGTTCAGGGAGTAAGGATAAGAAAAGAGGATGCCATTGAGGCAGGAAAGATTGCCAAGGAAAAAGACATCACACTGTCATGCCATGGCCCCTACTTTGTGAATTGCTGTTCTCCTGAAAAGGACAAGCAGGAAACATCGAAAAGAAATCTTCTTGAAGCACTAAGGGCAGCCGATCTTCTCGGAGCAAAGATTGTTGTCTTCCATCCAGGATTCTATCAGGGTCAAACCCCGGCTGTCGCAAGGGACAATGCATTCGCCCTTCTTTCAGATGTGATTGAAAAAATGAAAAAAGAAAAGATAAAGGCATTCCTTGGATGCGAAACAACTGGAAAGCCAAGCCAGTATGGAAGTCTTGATGAAAATCTTGAAATGTGCAAAAAATTCCCAAAACACATCAAGCCAGTCATAGATTTTGGCCATGTCAGTTCAAGGGAAAATGGAAAGATAAAAGGAAAAGAGCAATATGAAGAGATATTCTCAAAAATAAAGGACGTTCTTGGAAAGGAAGCCCTGGAAGGACTGCATTGCCATTTTTCAGAGCAGGAATACACAGAAAAAGGAGAGAAGCGCCATGTTCCTCTTGGAACAAACAATCATCCTCCATTCAAACCCCTGGCAGAACTGATCAAAAAGAACAGATATCATTTCACAATCATCTGCGAAAGCCCTCTTCTTGAAGAAGATGCATTGAAAATGCAGAAGATGTGCTCCTGATGATTATTATACAATCGGGGCATGATACATTAAGATTATTCCAATTTGTTACCATTTCTAAGAGACAATAAACAAAAGATTTATAATTATGATAAGAGTTCAGAACGGCATGGAAAATGACTACGTAAATGATTTTGACAAAACATTTCTTGAATTGACAAAGGTCAAAGAAAAATTTGGTGAAAGCAAGCTCGAAACCTATGTGCAGGGAATAATGGGCTGCCATGATGATCAACTGTCCGATGAGAGGTCAAGATACAGGATAAGTCTTCTTGAGGGTGCATTGAAAGTTATGCAGAAGAAATCCACAAGAGCAGAAGAGGCAAACAGCATATTTTTGATGTACTCTTCAAAAAAGAAAAATTATTCCAATGTCCCAAAATTCAAGGGATTCGGACCCTGGGATGAATCTGCCAAGAAGATGTGTGCAGGAATCCTTGGTGCCAGTGTTCTGATTGGATCCATGATCTATATTGGGCCTCTGATTAAGAGAGGAATCAATGAATTTGGAGAGATTTTCAGGTTTTCAAGGCAACTGATAAAGAACAGGCCAATTGAAAGCTATAATGCTGCCAAAAAAAACAATTACTCTCTTGCAAGCACCAAGGCCGTTGAAGTAGTCAATGCCACTTCGGAAAAAGAACTTGACCAGATAGTAAAACAAATTACATCTAGGACAACCGATCAGGTTAAGATTAATACTGCCAGCAGAGACATGGACGCAACAACCCGGAAGTCATATGATGACCAATACTGCCAATATGCTGAGAAAATGGTAAATGGGGAAACTCTTGAGCAATTCGCAGACAGACACTTTGATCTATGCAATTTCCCCAAAAAAGATAAGCAGCTTTTGGAAGAGTATGTTGTTGAAATAGCAAGATGCAATGTTAACGCTGATGGAAGCCTAGGAAAACTCCGGGGCCCCATGGCAATAAGATTCCCCTGCACCGAAATTGAATATTTGGAAGATGAGCAGAAAGGACAGTAATGTTACCATTTACAAGAGACAAATAACGAAACATTTAAATATAACCTACAATATCAAATAACAATAAAATGACATCCCCCGAAAATCTCAAGAAGGAAGCCGAAGAACTTATGCAGCAGATAAAGGATGATGAAATTGTTCTAGAAATGATGAAAACTGCCAATCCAAATGATTCTGAAATAAAGAAAATGGAAGAAAAAGTAGCGGCTGCAAAGAAAGCCTTGGGTGAAAGAGCACATTCCACATCAGTTTTTAATTCAGATGATTCTTCTAAAAAGGCCTCAAAGGAATCATTGGACGAAACACTCAGGAATGAGGCAAAGAACCTCCATGTAAATGATCAGCCTGCTCCAAAGGCAGCCGATCCATTCGAAGCACAGAAAAAATTAGCAGGAAGAAAAAATCTTGCGAGAGGACTGGCCATGGGACTTGGTGCATTGGTTATTGCAGCCGGAATCGGATATACGGCCAAGCTAGTCAATGACGGAAAGCAGGAAACCAAGAAATGGATGACCGATTACAAAACTCTCCAGGTCGAATACTCCGCAAAGACCAAAAGAGACTATGCATTGTACAAGAAAATCTTCCCACAGTTGAAAGACCTCACCGATTCGAAACTCGAATCCGCAGTAAAAGGAATTGAGGAAAGCATCGACAAGTCTTCAAAGATGAACATTGAAGCAGAAGCCCTATGGAAGAATAGAAAATATGACCAGGCAATGAAGATGTATGACCAGGCCTCGAAAATGAATCCTCTTGATACAAGTGGAAAAGTTTATCTTCTCAAAGAAGCAGAACTCACAAAGCATGATCAGGAACACTTCAAGTACCTTTATGTTGTACAGGAAGGAGACACGCTAGATCATATTGCAAAGAGGGCAAATGTTTCTACCCGGAGAATTAAGAATGCAAATGGTCCAAAGTATGCAGTGATTTATCAGGGAAGCATAACCAAGGGCATGCAGCTGGCGCTACCTAAGGACATCGAACTAGTCAGCGACTAATATGAAAAATGATATCTACGCTGAACTTTACTCCAAAGGAACACAGACCGGCAAGAGTTATACCGAGTCAGTAGACAGTAAAAAAAGAAAGATAAGAAATTTAGTTCTAGGCATTGGATTACCTGCACTTCTGGCCATCGGATATCAATTCCTTCCATCAAAATTATCAAGGGATGTAACTGCCGAAGACAGGATCACAATCGAGCAGGATGCAAATGAAAAAAAAGTCGAATCATCATACTCCAATGCCAAATTGTATGATGCCCCCAAAATTCTAGATTCCCTTGAAAGCGCCTTTCAATCCGAAAGGCCGGAAAACCTTTGGACAAAGGATGAGGAACAGATAGTCGGCCTTGTGAAAAATGGTGCCGACGTTCTCGCATACCATTCGGTGGGAAGAGTTCTCAATGAAAGGGTCGTCAGCTATGATCAGAAAAACATCAGATCATACAGTCCCACGGTAAGAGCCGTGACCAGAAACCCCCATGAATTTCTTGAGGATCTCAATCAGTCCATGGGGAATGGAAAGGGCACAGTCATAGCATTAATAGGGTCAGGAAGAGAGCATTACAATATCCTGCCTGACGGAAAGACCATTGACCCGAACTGTTCGTTCGGAATAATCGATGAATTCAAAAAAGCCCATCCCACATATGCAAACAAGATAAAAGTAGTTTTCTTCCACCCGAATTCTCAGGATCCCCTATTCGGCCAACCCGAATATGAAGAGGAGAAATACGGCCATATCGCAAAGACGGGTGGGAAAAATGCCGTCCTTGGAATAAATCTTGGAAAGGAAGACCTTGCAAAGCCCCTGATTACGGAGAATGGATGGAAAGATGGAGAATTCTGGGCCGAGGGTCCGGGAATCACAAATTTTTCAGAAAAACAGATCTCTCTCGATAGAAGGATCACAGAATCAAAATTAAATTCTCTTGGCAAGGACTCCGGCAGATCAAATTTCTACTGGCTTCCATGGTCCACAATTCCAAAGGACAAAAATGCCGTAAGGGAAATTTCAAAGAGCTACGGCCTGGTTTTCCTGGGCTACGGCAGAGAAAAGATCAGATCAAAATCCCAGAGGATAATTCCGGCGAAGATAATGGGTGGAAAATGAAAAGAAAATCAAAAACAATCGTAGTAGCAGGAGGGAAGGGAGGAGTTGGAAAGTCCAATGTCTCCGTGAATCTTGCCATAGCCTTCAAGGATCTCGGCTATTCTCCAATAATCTTCGATGGAGACACAAATCTTGCAAATGTCTCCCAGATCATCGGAGCCCCCGAGCCAAGATATGATTTTGCCGATGTTCTGAGGGGAAAAAGAACTATCAAAGAGATAACCTATCAACGGTACGGCGTGGATTTCATCCCGGGAGCCTCCGACATGGAAGAGCTTCAGAGAATGAGCTATGCCGAAAGGCAGAAGAGAATAATCGGACAGATGGACAATCTCGACAAATCCTATGACCTTTTTATCATCGATGCCCCGGCAGGACTGAATGACTACGTCCTGTCCATGGCCGGAATGGCCGATGAGGCAATAATCGTGACCTGCCCAGAGCCCCCTTCACGATCCGACTCATTCAAACTGATAAATGCCATAACCACCAAGAACACTGAAAAGGCCCTTGATGAAGTTCTTATGAAATACGGCATAGAGGATGCCATGATGGCCTACCTTCACATGAAGAGACCTCTCAACGAAATCATAATCAAAAGATACAGCGATGATCTTGCAAGGAGCGGAAAGAACTATGCAATGTCCCAGCTCGCAAAGCCCCTGGAAGAACTGACCGATGTTCCAAACGGAATAGGCGGCTTTTACCACAGATTCATACTCAGGGAGATTGCGAAGGCCGGAATCAAAAAAGGAGACTCCATAAACAAATCTCTCGGGGCCTTTTGGAATCTCGGATATTCTCTGCCATTCATTGCAGGCATCGCCAACGATCTTTGCAAAAAAGATTCTGTTGAAATAGGCCAATTGAACAATGACATCTTCGGAAGAGTTTCAGAGGTAAGCAAGGTAAATGGATTTGATGCAGAGCATCTTGCATCCTACTGCATAGACCGACTGGGAATGAATCCCCAGGAGGTGATGGGTTTCTTCAAGGAGGGATTGACAAAATCCGGACTTTCAAAGATAACTCCCTTCCTCCTCATGAAAAAATTCTCTCCCGAAACCCTTGAGGATCTGAACAGAGCAACTTTCGGAGACCATGCGAGACTTATTCCCTCCCAGAATAAAATCAGGGATGATCTTGAGCAGATAGTCTTCATAGAAAATTGGCTCATGGACAAGCAGCAGAGTGAAAAATATGATCTCGAGGGCACAATAACTGTCTATGCAAAGAAAGCGGACTACAACCAGACCGTCAGGGGACAAAATCCGTTCTTTGATTCCTATGTGAGCATGTTTCAAAGTCTTGAGCACATCGACTCCATACTGAAGGGGTCAAAGGTCCCGGACATAGCAAGGCTCATGGAACTGTCAAAAACAAAGGTCCCCGTCTACTCCCACATAAAATCCATAAAGTCCAAGAATGAGGGTCACCTGAAACTTCTGGTGAATATGGCCGACAGCCTTGCCGAGGGAGAGGAGCAGTTTTTCCTAATGAAGGGCATGGTCGAGGAAACATCCCCCCAGATCCTGGAACCGTCAGGAACCGTGTGCCGGGATGCGGAACTCATCAAGGCAATCAAGGTCGGAACCCCCATAGTCAGATACAATGACAAATCCGAGTCCTCAACAAACCTCAGGACAATTGCCACGCAGACTGCAAACAGGCTATTCGATGCAAATCTCTCGACGGATAACATTGAGACCGAGGGATTTGGAACAAAGTGGCTCAGGATGTTCGGGCTTGGAAAATAGCCGGAAGATCAATATGTTGTCATTACCCAGTTACAAATTAAACGAAAGATTTAAATATGCAATAATACTACGAAAACTAGAAAAATAAAATGGACTTCAAAAATTTAGGAAAAAAATCCTTGGAAGTTATTCTTAGTGCCGCGCTCGGTGCAGCAGTTTTCTCTTCATATTCCAACGCAGCCGAAACCGGAGACAGGTACGGATGCATCGCAAAATCCTCGGGAACCTATTTCACCAATGGAAAAGGCATAATGAAAGACATCCCATGCACTGTTGATCCTGCAGTTGTTGATAACCTTATAGCAACAAAGAATGTGGACAGGCGGGCAACCCAGGTTAATTTTAATCATAAATATGGAAATGAGGTCGAGTACTATGGTGATGGAACCTTAGCACTGTATGATGTAAGAAAGATAGGAGAAGCAAAGAACGGCCCATTTAGCCCGCTATTCCCATATCTGGAAATTTGCCAGAAGGGAAATTTGGAAAAGTCCGAGGCACTTCTGAAGGTTAAAAATGCATTTAGCATGGAATCGGAGCCAAGCGTAGAAGGCATCGCCAAACAAACATATTCTAACTGCGAATCATTCAACAAGAAGCCCCATTACAAAAATGTAGTTTTTGAGCAGAGCATAGACAACAAAAATCAAATGCTTATGTACACTGCAAATGATGGAAATGACAAAAGAAAACTTATGGGTTTAGTGAACTGGGTTGAAAATGTTACTGACGGAAAAGTATCAGAAGAAGTCGCAAAGGCCCAGAAGAAAGCCAAAAAGATAATTGTAAAATCCACAGACTCCTATGTAAATGATTTCAATGAAGCCCAAAATCTTCTTTCTGGAAACAAGCTGTCCTACGGACATTGCAAGGAAGCAAGAGACATTCTTAACAGAGATATCAGATCGCTCAGAGCAAGCACAGGAGCTGCCAAGGGATACCTTGAACAATTCGAAAAGCTCAGAGCCAATGCTGATTTGAACGCATGCCTCGCACAGATGACCGAAGAAAGACTTGCAAGATACAATGAAACAGGTCCAGTCGCCGGAATCGGCATAGAAGGAAAATTAACAGTATTCAACGCAGGAGTGAAGAAAAATGGATGGACTGCAACAGGTTTCTATGGAACGGGAAGCATTAAGCAGGATCCTCAATCAATATTAACAAATGGCAGACAAGACGCACTCGGATATTCAAGACAATTATTGAATTACGCCGAATTTGATTCCGATGTAAAAAGAATCGGATTTGAACTCGCAAGGGACGCAGGAATGAGATCAAATATCTCATTGGGATACAGAAATGACAAGATAAATGAGAAATATAGCTCTCTTGAGACCCTGAGAACTTTGAAAAACGGAAATGTCATCGCAACCCAGCAAAGGGATTCAAATGGAGAAGAAAAAATCAAGGTAGATTATGTCACAGTTGGACTTGGATATGCAGTCACAGAAAATGTCACATTCTCCGCAAGGGCAGGCTTCCCATTCAAGATCAAAGAGTCCGAATATGGAAACAAATACGGAAAGACAGAATACGGAGCAAGCATAAATTACAGATTTGACACCAAGCCTGTGAACAGACCTAAAAACAGAGGATTTTACCAGAAGAAAGCGGTTGGTAAATAGTTAAATCATCATACTCAAAATGGCAATGAAAAAAATAACATTCGGGTTTGCAATTTTAGCTTCCATAATCTTAGTCAGTTCAGCAATTCTCGCATCAATCAACACCATGGAATGGGTTGGAGTTGCCGGAGACACTGCAACAATTGTCAAGGGAGATTCAATCCAATTTGAAGTGAGCGTAAATTCATTTGATCCAGGAGCACATTATACCATAGACCTCTTTGATTCCAATTACAATCTCATAAGAAACATCCGATCCGGAGTCACCGGAGCAGACATCTATTCCGAAAGAATAACCCTGACAGCCGCAGACTATAATAATATAGGCGGAACATTCCACGTTAGAACATATTCTACCGAGGGAGCAGGACTTCAACTCAGAGAAGATGTTGACACATTAAATCTTGTTGTAACTCAATTGGCTCCAATAGTTCTTGATATTCCTGATGTAACAATTGAAGAAGGAACATCCTACACAATTGATTTGAATGACTATGTTATTGATTTTGATGATACTGTTGCCAGCATGGTTTGGACAGTAGCAGGCAATACTAATATTATAGTAAGCATATCTGCAGGAAACATCGCAACAATAACTGCCCCTCTTGGATGGACAGGAACAGAAACACTAACTTTCACAGCAACCGATCCTTCAGGAGATTCAGATTCTGACACAGTAACAGTAACAGTGGTTCCAGTCGGAACTCTTGATTCCAGCGATGACCATGAATTCATCAATGTCAAGGACATGACCGTTGAATCATTCGGAGATGGAATGATAATGGTAAGAAACAATGGAAATGAGTTCAATGATGTCATGCTTGAAGTGAACATTGAGGCCTCAGATGCTCCAGAAAATGTGTTCAGATTCGACATATCCCCAAACACTGTCAGATACTTCACCATGGACACCGAAGGACTTTCCGGAGATTACCTTGCCCAAATTGACATATCTTCCGACGATTCCGAAGCATCCGGCTTCATCATATTATCAGTCTAGGAGGAAATTAATCAAAAAAACAAATTTAACCCAAAGGTTTAAATAACAGATTAACTACTGCAAAATGACAAAAACAATGAAATCCAACCAAATAACTAATATTCATCCAAAAATGAAAAAGCTATTAACCGCAATGTTTGTATTGCTAATTTTAGCAGTACCCACAGCGTTAGCAGACATGTCCGTGAGTGTTGACGACGTACAGGTATTCGGAACATCTCTCAGCGTAGAAGCTGGAAGTTCCTTGCCGGTGCAAGTTATGTACTCCCTGGGCGCAAATGCTAGCGATGTAGTTGTGGAAGTAGAGCTTTCCTACGGCCATGGAAAGAAAACCGAAGTTTCTACAAACCCTGTAGACGCTTTGGCAGATATTGTGTACAAGAAGAACTTGGTACTTCAGCTTGCTGACGATGTTGATACATCTGCCTCAGGTGAAGAGTACAGCCTTCAAGTCCAGATAAAGGACGGAAGAGGACATGTTCTTGAAAGTGCAGAATATGAGTTGACCGTTCAGAGAACGAATGACCTTTTGGAAATCCAGAAGATCATAGTGCCTTCTGTTTTAGAAGCTGGAAAGCCAGCCAAGATGACCGTTGTCATAAAAAACATCGGATCTGACGAACAGGAAGACGTTTATTTGAAAATCAGCTCAACCGAACTTGGCCTCTATGAGGAAGAATATGCTGGCGATATACAAGCCATGGATGAGGACGACAACGCAGATGTCGCTACAATCGACGTTCCTTTGAGAATATCAAAGGATGCATTGGAAGGAACATACAGCCTAAAGGTTGAAGTTTCTAACGATAACGTAGATGTAAAGACAACCAAGACCGTTACAGTAAACGGAATTCAGAAAGCAGCCGATTCGACCGATGTAGTCGCTGTTGACAGGTCTCTTGACCTTAAGCAGGGATCCACAGGAGTTTACGAATTGCAACTTTTGAATCTTGGAAATGCAGCACAGACATACACTGTTTCCGTAAGTGGAATAGATGGCTGGGCTTCATACGACGTTAATCCTCTGAGCGTAAAGCTCAATCCTGACGCAAGCCAGCTGGTCGACCTCGCCTTGACAGTTTCTGACAAGGCAATGACAGGAGAGCATACATTCACAGTAGCAGTAGAAAGCGATGGAAAGACCGTCAAAGAAGTAACTTTGACAACTAACGTAGCAAAGAGCACATGGAAGGTCGACACAATGTTGATCTCCGTTGTTGTACTTGCTATCGTGCTTGTTGCCCTTGTTACAGTTCTTGTTAAGTCAAGAAAATCTGAAGACGAGACCGAAGTCGAAGAAAGCTACTACTAGAATCAATGCAAACATGGAGACGCCAAGGCAAGATTTTATTTAATTTTTATTTTTTAAAATCCCTTAACCGCAAGGTTTTGGGCATGCTCGGGAATCCTTCGGGATTCCTGGACATTTTTTTCTTTGTTTTTATTCCAGGAGAGAATTCTCGAAAACCCTCTTTTTCTAAATATTCGATGGCATAGTTATTATTCTCAACGATAAAGCTTTTAAGCATTCTAGAACCACTCATGAACATAGTACTACTATAAAAGAGAGTAAAAATGAGAAAAATATCCTATGTTTTTTTTGCATTGTTTCTAACATTGCTCATGGTCAGCAGTGTTTCCGCATTTTCCATAACTGCCGATTCCGACAGTGCGTCCATATGCATAGGAAGCACAAAGATGCTATCCTCTCTTGTTGAGGGAAGCGGCTCATTTACAGTTGTCCAGGAAGGAACTGCCTCCCCATTCTCAACAACCGTTCCGACATCATTTTCCACGGACAGCTCCCAGAACATCTATTCTTATATTACTCCCTCAAGCAAAGTCAGCCCAGGAGACTACAATCTCAAGGTAAAGGTAAGCGATGGTTCGGAACAGAAGGAACAGGAATATTCACTCACTGTCAAAGACTGCCAGAAGACAGAATTTACTGTTGATGACAAGAAAGCAACTTGCCCTTGCCAGAAGACAGAGTTTGTACTTAAGATTGTCAACAATGCAGACTATTCTGAAAACTACACTCTGAGTGCAGATGGCACATTGAAAGGCTGGATAAACTTCTCGGAACAGTCATTCTCCATCCCATCTGGAGAAGAAAAGGAAGTTATCGCCTCCGTGGATGCTCCCTGCAACATAAACGGACAGTATGACATAACATTCAAACTAAAGCCTTCCAAATACTTCTCATCCATGACCGCAAAGTCTGAAATGGACATAGGCTCCTGCTATGACTATTCCATGGAATTCGGAAGTTCCGAATACTCCTCCTGTGAAAATGCCCAATCGATCGCACCATTAACCATTTCAAACAAAGGCACCTCAGACAATCTATTCTCAATAACCATGGAAGGTCCTGACTGGATCACCTATGAAAAGAATATAAGCGTATCCGCCGGACAGAGCACAATTGTTAATTTTTCAATGAATCCTCCCCAGGGGTCAGTTGGAGACTTCATCCTGAAGATTGAAGCATCGTCCTCCCAGGGAAATATAAATAAGAAGGCAGAAACCAAGATGACCGTTGAGAACTGCTATGGAACGTTCATTAGATTCGAAAATGATAAAGAAACAGTATGCAATGAAAACAAGGAATATTCCTATCCAGTCACAGTGCAAAATTCAGGAAAGGCAGATGAAACCCTCAACCTCAGCCTGGAAGGTCCTTCCTGGGCAACACTCAGCACAAACACATTGTCTGTAAAAAGCAACGAAAGCCAGCAGGTCTATGTCAATGTGGAATTCCCTTCAGATCTTGAAGCAGAAGAGTACAGCATAAAAGTCATTGCCTCTGGAGCCACACAGTCAGAAGACACACTCACCATAGAAGCAAGATACTCCGAGGACTGCTTCTCATCCCAGATTACTCCTGAAAAGTCTTCAATGGAAGTCCTCCTTGAAGGATCAAACACCATTCCGGTCGAAGTAAAGAATGATGGCCTTATGGAATCAACGTTTATGATCGGACTGGATGGAGAGGCCTCATCATTCTCAATGATCAATCCCGAGATCATAACCCTTGGGGCCGGAGAATCCCAAACACTTTACCTTTATGTTTCCCCTCCTTCATACGCCGAGCTCAGAGAATACACCCTAAGCGTCAATTCTAGAGTCAAGGATACCAATTTTGTGTCTTCTGAAGAGATAACCATCAATGTTGTTAATGAGCTTTCAGTCGTAGAATCAAATGAAACAGTCAAAGAAGGATTCTTCTCCAGAATGCTTTCAAAGATAAAATCATTCTTCTCAGGATTATTTTCATCCAATGTTTCAGAAGAACAGGAAACATCAGAGAATTTCACAGTTGAAAATGTTGCAGTTGAAGAGATTTCAAATGAAACAATCGTTTCTGAAGTTGAAAGCCCAACTGAAGCCGTAGTTGAAGAGATAGAAAATGTTTCAGAGGAAGCCGTTCTAGAGCCAGTCGCAGAAGTCAGTGAAGAAGTCCTGGATGAAACAGTAGAATTGAACGAAACATCAGAAGTTGTTGAGAACATCACATTGTCCGATGAGGCCCTTTCAAATGAAACAATAATTGAAAACGAGACAGTTGAAGCCACGGTTGAACCCGTTGTTGAAACTAAACAGGGATTTTCATTCAGATCATATTTCAACAAACTATTCGGAGCAAAAGAAACTCAAACATTAAATGAAACATTATCCAATGAAACCGTTGAAATTGCAAATGAAACTGTGGAAGAAGTTATAGCCGAAACATCTGAAGTTGTTGAGAATGTAACCGTTGAACCAGTCAATGAAACCTCAGAAATAGTTTCAAATGAGACAGTAAAGACTCCAGGATTATTTTCAAGATTGTTTGCAAGATTGTTCGGAGCAACATCCGATGCAGTAGCCAACGCGCCCAATGAAACAGTTGAGATCATAAATGAAACATCCGAAGTTGTTGAAAATGCAACATTGTCTGAGGAAACAGTCGTATCGGAAAATGTCGAATCGAATGAATCATTGTCCAATGAAACAATCGAACCAGTGGCAGAGAAGCCAGGATTCTTCGCAAGACTTTTTGGATTTGGAAAAACCGAAGAAACTTCAAATGAAACGGTTGAAGAAGTTTCAAATGAAAGCATTGAATTGAATGAAACATCAGAGGTCATTGAACCGGTCACAGAGGTTATTGAAAATATCACATTGTCAAATGAAACAGCAATTGCAAATGAGACTGTAAAACAGCCAGGATTCTTTTCAAGATTATTTTCAAGATTGTTCAAATCAAATGACGCATTATCAAATGAAACAGTTATTTTTAATGAAACAGTGATTTCAAATGAGACTGTTGAAGTTGTGCAGCCAGTCACAGAGGTTACTGAAGAAATAGTCTCAAACGAAACCATAATCTCAGAAAATGTTGAATCAAACGAATCAGTGTCCGATGAGACCCAAGACCTGACAGAGAATCTTGAGGATCTTGAAAGTTCCGATGTCAACATCACAAAATTCAATTGGGAGAATACTAAAAAGTCACTGCTTAATTTCTCGGCCTACAAGGATTATTTTATTGGAATGGTTTCACTCATACTCTTGATTGTAATCTTCGCCACGGGCTTCTGGAAGAAAATAATCAATTTCTTCGATGATGAGAATGCTGCTCCAAATACTGTGAAAAATAAATAATTCTACTTCAGTCCCGATCCGCCAATGCCAAAAATAAGTTTGTATCTTATTTTATCTTTCTTTTTTAATTTCAATCCGTCCCTGGTAGAAATAATCAGTACAGTATAATTTATCCAAATTCTCAAATAAAACTCCCTTATCATTTTGGGGAGGATAAATCCTTTTTTTCTTATTTCAGTCTTGCCTTTCTCTATCTCGGTGGAAAGAAAAGTGTCATTTCCAAAACCAATTTCAGAATAAACTCGAGTTTCCATCATTAAACTCTCAGACTAAGAACCTTTGAGACTCCGTCCTGCATTGTCACTCCGAACAGCACAGGGGAATCTGAGATAAGATGGTCATTGTGCGTGATGACAATGTACTGGGCATTCTTGATGTAGGTTTTCAAAAGGTCGGAAAGCCTCTCGGTGTTCTTTTTGTCAAGGGCCGCATCTATCTCATCAAAGATGTAGAAATAATAGGGCTTAAGCTCCTGTATTGCGAATATCAGGCTGAGGGCAACAAGGGTTCTCTCCCCTCCAGATAATGAGTTGACATCAAGGTATTTTCCCTTCGCAAGCTTGACATCGATGTTTATTCCACCCTCGAAAGGATTCTCCCTGTTCTCAAGAGACAGGAATGCCTCCCTTGCTCCGAGCCTGAGGAAGTTGTTTGAAAACAGCTCGTTGATGCTGTCAAAGGTTTTCATGAATGTGGTTTTCTTCTTTCGGTCTATCTCTGCTATGATGTTGAGAATATCCTGCTTCTCCTGTTCCAGCGTCAAAACTCTTTCGTTTATCTTCTCATATTCCTCCTTGACTTTCTCATAAACCTCAAGGGCCTTGAGATTTACCGATCCTATCTTTATCATTTCAGTTTCATTTCTCTTTATCCTTGCCTCAATCTCATTCTTGGATTGCTTAAGCTTCAATGACTCAATGTCCATATGCTTGTATTGCTCGAATTCATTTGTCGATGTCTCCAGCTCGGCAGAGGTCTTTGCCTTGGCAATCCTAAGTATGTTGACTTCATCCTCGGAACTTCTAAGCTTGAGCTTGTTCTCCATGTTCTTCTGCTCCAATTCTCTGAGCTGATTCTGAAGGGTTGATCTTTTCTTGAACAGCTTGTCGAAAGTGTCATACATGGCCTTCTCCTTGGCCTCCTTGTCTTCCATAACTCCTTGCTTGCTCTTCAGCTGCTGTGTGAATTCTTTTATTGTATTCTCAAGAGTCTTCTTGTCTGCAGGGAATTTCTTGATTATCTCTTTTATTCTTTCTATCTCCTGCTCCAGGGACATGATCTTCAATTCAGTCTGGGATCTTGAATCGCTCTTCTTCGTCAACTCCTTGAACTCCTCCCTCATCTGGGTGTAGGTCTTTTCAAAATCTCCGAATTTGTTTATTTCAATCTCCAGGCCGGCTGCCCTCTTCTCAAGATCTCTGACATTTGATCCCAGCGCCCTGACCTCCTCTTCGATTACTTCCTTCTCCCTTCTCTTTTCATTGAGATTGGTTTCATTTATCTTGAAAACTTTCAACCTTCCCGATGTTTCATTCAGCATTTCAAGGTCTTTCTTGAGCTGGATTATCTTTTCCTCTGCCTCCAGATGGGTTTTTATCGAGCCCTCAAGCTTTTTCTGAAGAGCCTTTATGTCATCATTGGATTTTGAATGAACCTCATTGATATGTTCCGATGTAACTTTCCTCTTGCAAACAGGGCAGACATCCAGATCCTTTATGTCCTTCTTTATCTTCTCTATCAAAAATATCTCTTTTCTGAATTCAGCAGCATTGTTTGAAAGAAGCTGCCTGCTTTTCTCAAGAGAATCCAGCTCAGTCAAGGATTTCTTGATTTTGTCCAAAATGGATTCAAGCTTTGCCGATTCCTTTGGAGTGTTCTTCTCCAACTCGGAAATTTTATCGTTAAGAAGAGTTCCCTTCTGGACTAGATATGAAAAATTGTTTCTGTTATGGTGAAGGTCGCTTGTGACTTTTATCAGTTCAGTTCTGAATTTGTCAAGCCTTTCCTTCTTCTCCTCAAGGGAAGACAGGGAAGCGTTCTTGGATTGGAGAAGTTTCTTAAGATCGTCCTTTGGAAGGGTTGATTTCAGGGTTTCAATCTCATCGAGGTTCCTTGTCAGTTCCTTTTCCAGCTGCTCCCTTCTTTTTTCCAATTCAATAAGCTGCAATTGATTGTTCTCAAGTCTAACAGAAAGAACTGCAACCTCTGCCTTCTGCTGGGCAACCTCCTCATGGAGTTTCTCCTGTTCCACTCCCGTTGCCTGTTCAATATGCTTGTTTATCTTGTCAATCTCCCCATTCATGAATGAGATCTTTGTTTCCATGCCGCCAATGGCTTCCTTGGCTCCGGCAATTCTTCCATCCTTGTCAGAGATGCTTTTTTCAATCTCCTCATTTTCTTTCTTCTTGTCTTCCAGCTGTCTGAATAATAATGCTGCCTTGTCTCTTTCAATTCCCTTCCTCAGGCTTTCATAGGTCAATGCCTGTCCTCTTTCCTTGTCAAGATTTCTCAAATATGCCGTTCTCTCATTAAGTATTGTTCTGACCTCTTTCAGCTTCTCATCGGTTCTGTTCATCTCATTCATGCTCTTGACTTTTCTGTCCTCATAGATGGATATTCCCGCAACCTCTTCCATGACTCCTCTTCTTTCCTCTGGATGCATCTCTATGAATTTTGCAATCTCCTGCTGGAGAATAATATTAAAACCGTTTGGATCTATCCCCCCCTGTGCCAACAATTCCAAAATTTCCTGTCTGGTCTTGACCTCATTGTTGACCTTATAGATGCTTATTCCGTTCTTTCTCACCGTTCTCGAAATGCTTACCTCTGGCTTGTCTATGGCGAATGTTTTGTTTGAATTGTCAAGAAGAAGCTCTACGAATGCTTCCGGAGAAGGAGAATGGGTTTTTCCTCCATTGTAGATAAGATTGGAGGCCTTGGCCGCTCTCATGCTCTTTGCGCTCAGCCTTCCAAGAACGAAGCATATGGAATCGGTGATGTTTGACTTTCCTGCCCCGTTTGGGCCAAGAATTACATTGAGCCTTGTGTCAAAGGGGATCTCTACTTTCTTTGCAAAGCTCTTGAAGCCCTGCACAGTAAGTTTTTTGATATAGGTCATCTAGCTCTCTCTTTCTAATATTCTAGAAAACAAAACGAGGTATATAAAATTAGTGGTTCTTTTCTTCACTAATTTTCTCATTTATCGACGAGAAATAAGGAAAGGTGATTGTCAAGGAAACCTTGGTTTCCTACATTATCGTCGGAAAATTTGCAAGAATTATATTCAAAATAGCTTCTTCTGGTCCCTTTT
>Ga0247842_10002846_pt1 | contig 24666 bp, 21 predicted proteins | sample LaCruzMarch2015__3_FD_192411 | JGI IMG/M metagenome (GOLD analysis project Ga0247842, IMG submission 192411) | Freshwater microbial communities from meromictic Lake La Cruz, Castile-La Mancha, Spain - LaCruzMarch2015_19m | ecosystem: Environmental > Aquatic > Freshwater > Lake | place: Spain...
CTCTCTTCCTCCTCGGCGGCCCGGTCTTAAGCGACTTCGCCTTGGTTATCCTCATCGGGATCCTCGTCGGCACTTACTCCTCCATCTTCGTCGCCGCACCCATCGTCCTCTGGTGGTCAAAGCGCACCGGCAAGAGCATCAAGCGCGAGGTCCTCGGGGATCTGCCCAAGACTGCGGTCTGAGGCAATCCGAGGCACCGGCGCTGGGAACGGCGCTGCTACAAAAAGTGTAGCATTGGCGTTTACCTGTAGCAGTTTCAAAAATGTCGGAGCCGCTTTGTGTAGCCATGGCACAAAGTGCAGTCCCAAGGCCAGCCAGCAAGGTCAGCATAAAGGCGGTCAGTAGGTGCTCGTTGGTCATAACGTGATGCGGGAACCATCCGCGGATGCGGCCGAAGTCAATCCGCGCATCCACAGAAGTTGGTTCGATGACCCGGTGATATACTTGCCCGAGACCCCGCGACTCACTTAAGGTGATCGGCTTTACCCGGTATCGCCGTGCAACCGCAAACCAAACAAAACGGCACGAGAATCATCCGCCATACTTCGAAACAATGAATGAGATACCTTTGATGTGGTGGGTCGCCTTCAACGCCTTCATTGTCACCTTACTTGCCCTTGACTTGGGCGTTTTTCACCGCAAGGCGCACGTGGTCGCGATCAAGGAGGCGCTCGGCTGGTCGGCAGTGTGGATTGCCATGGCCCTGGCCTTCAACGTCTGGATCTATTTCCAAATGGGACCGCAGAAAGGCACCGAATTCCTAACCGGTTACCTGATCGAAAAGTCGCTCTCGGTCGACAACGTCTTCGTCTTCGCCGTGCTCTTCACTTACTTCGGCATACCGCCGCAATACCAGCACCGCGTTCTCTTCTGGGGGATTTTCGGTGCGCTTATCATGCGCGCAGCCATGATTTTCGCCGGTGCGGCTTTGATCAGCAATTTCAGCTGGATCATCTACGTCTTCGCCGCGCTGCTCATTTTCACCGGCATCAAAATGGCTATGGGCGACCACGAGTCGATCGATCCCGAGAAAAACATCGCGCTCAAATTACTCCGGCGCTTTATGCCGGTGACCAAGGAATTCCACGGCCAGAAATTCTTCGTCCGCCATAACGGCGTGCGTGCCGTCACGCCGCTCTTCGCCGTTCTGCTCTGCATCGAGGTCACCGACGTGGTCTTCGCCGTCGATTCTATCCCGGCCATCTTCGCCATCACGCAGGACACCTTCATTATCTACACCTCGAACGTCTTCGCCATCCTCGGTCTGCGCGCGCTATACTTCGCACTATCGGGAATCCTGCCTTATTTCCACTTCCTCAAATACGGTCTCGGAGTGATTCTGGTTTTCGTCGGAATCAAGATGTCGCTGGCCCATAGCACGTGGAAAATCGACACTACGGTGTCCCTCCTCGTGGTTGCGGCCATCCTCGTTATCTCGGTCATCGCTTCCGTGCTGCACCGGCGGGCGACGGAAAAACAGCACTAAGACGAGCCTGACACACCACCTTCTCGTGTCCGGTCGGCGCAGGATTGATCTCGCCCCAGCCGCCGTCTAAAGCCCTGGCGCAAATCAATTCTCCCGAATCTTTTTGGCGGGTCGCCCCGCAACCGGTGGCGAGCATCGTGACCATGGTTTCTCTTTACCTCCGGTCATCCTCTGCTGCCGGAGAACGTCGGCAATCACCTTACAGCCAAAGCATAGCCTGACCCCGCGGGACGCAGGGTCGGCCATCCGGAGTCCGGCGGGGCGAAACTTGTCTTTGGGCGGGGCGGGCCCTATAAATTCAAGCTGATGAGGTCAGAGTATTCAGTTTGTCGCGCCCTCCGGGTGTCGGCGGTCGCTGGAGGGATTTTGGTTCTGGCCTGCTCGGTGGCGACGCGCTTGCCGTGCTGTTCGTGCTGACTTGATACGCCGTATCGGGCCGGCCGAGACCTGACCTCATCACGATGACCATAGATACCACTTTGCTGCTTTGGGGCGGATTCACGCTCTTCATCCTTGCCATGCTGGCCTTGGATGTCGGCGTTGTGCAGCGCAAGCCGCGCGTGCTCGACACGCGCGAGGCCTTCATCCTCTACGGCTCGTGGACCAGTCTGGCGCTCCTCTTCGGCGCGGGCATTTTCTTGTTCCACGAGCGCGGCACGCAGGCCGCGTTGGAATTCTTCACCGGATTCCTCGTCGAGCAATCGCTGAGCATCGACAACATTTTTGTCTTTGTTCTCATCTTCAATTACTTCCGCGTTCCGCCCCTCTTCCAGCACAAGGTCCTTTTCTGGGGCATTCTCGGGGCGATCATCCTGCGGGCCACCTTCATCCTCGGCGGCCTCGCCCTGCTCGAGCGGTTCCATTGGATGATGTATGTCTTCGGTGCGCTCCTTGTCTTCACCGGCATCAGCATGATGTGGAACAAGGACAAGAAGACCGATCCGGAGAAAAACTGGGTTATCCGTCTGTTCCGTCGCTGGTTTCCGGTGAGCAAGGAATACGACGAGGGCAAATTCTTCACGCGCCGCTGGGGCGCTTTGACCGCGACACCGCTCTTCGTCGCCCTACTGGCCATCGAGTCCACAGACATCGTCTTCGCCGTCGATTCCATCCCGGCCATTTTCGCCATCACCCGCGATCCCTTCATCGTCTTCACCTCGAACATCTTCGCCATGATGGGGCTGCGGTCCCTCTATTTCGCCGTTTCAGGCGTCATGCGCATGTTCCATGCGCTCCATTACGGGTTCGCGTCGATCATCCTCATCCTCGGCGTGAAGATGATGATCAGCGACTTCTACGAGATCCCGGTTGCTGCCTCGCTCATCCTCATTCTCGTCATTCTGCTCGTCTGCATCATCGTTTCACTGCTGCGCCCCCGCGAGGAGGAACTCAAGATGCATTTCGAACGGCCCCAGAAACTCGGGCTCATGCCCTTCCGCCGGCTACTGCTCATCGAAAACGTGGTCGATATGGCGGAAATCACGGTGCGCGATTCCATGCGGCGCTGCAGCGGTGTCAAATACCTGCGCTTGGATTGGCCGTGGTCGTACAACCTCGCTGCCATCAGTGAGTCGCGCTATTCGCGCTATCCTCTCCTGGAAAACGAGCACGGCAAGCCCTTAGGGGTCGTTCTGCTCAAAGACCTCGCCCTGCGCCAAGGCTGGCCCGAACTTCGCTCCTCGGAGCTGCGCGAGATCGTGAGGCCGGCGGTGGAGCTGCAGGAAGGCATGCCCCTCGACGATGCACTCTCGAAACTCCAGCGCGGGAACCAGCACATGGCTTTCGTCACAGACTCGGGCGGTGCATGGACCGGCATCATCACGCTCGAAGACGTCTTGGAGGAACTGGTCGGCAAAATCAGCGATGAATCCGACACCGACCGCACCGGCAAAGCCATTTCGCTGGCCGATGCCATCACGCCCGGTCGCATCGTGCTCGACGTCCAAGCCTCCAACCTCGCCGAGGCCATCGAGAAAATCGTGACAGCCGTTCCGCTCAATGAATTGCCGGCGGATGGACGGAAAATTGTCACGCAAGTGCTGCAGCGCGAGGCGGCCATGACCACTTACTTGGGTCAGGGTCTGGCCATTCCGCATTGCCGTCTCGATTCGATCGAAGCACCCGTCCTCATCTTCGCCCGATCCGAAGAGGGCATTCCCGTTCCGGAGAGCAATGATCGCATCCACATGATCTTTCTTCTCATCACGCCGCAAAGCGTGGCCCGTATCCAGCCTCGCTTCCTCGCCGATATCGTCGGACTGGTCGACAGCGAATACGTGACCGACCGCCTTAAGCAGGCCTCCGAGCCGGAGGAAGTTATCGAGGCGATCCGCGATGGCATGCAGGTCGTGTTGGACTGATTGAATCCATGGAAATTCACCGTCCACGCAATCTCGGTTGGCCACGGGCTGCGGCACTCCTCTATGGCGACTGGGGAACGAGCAAAGCCTACGTCATCGGTCTGGCTTTTGCCGCGATGGGATTTTCCTCGCTGCCCATCATCCTTGCGGTGTGCGTGCTGAGCCTCATCGTCGGGCTCAACTACATCATTATTTGCCGTTGCTTCCCCTGCGGCGGCGGCGTGTATTCCGCGGCACGCCCGCACGGGCGCCTGCTCGCCGTGATCGGCGCCCTCCTGCTTATCGCGGATTTCACCGTCACCGCAGCACTGAGTGCCTGGGCGGGGCTGAGCTACTTGGGTCTTCCCACGGAATGGATCCTTCCCGCATCGATCGTGGTTATCTTGTTTTTCGGCCTGCTGAATTACTTCGGACCTCATCACAGCGGGTCGATCGCGGCGGCCCTCGCACTGCCCGTAGTCGCCTCCGTGATCGGCATAGTTGTGCTGGCCTTTCCCCACCTGACCATCCGGGAACTGGAATTGCCGCACGGCACATTCCAAGCAAATTGGGTCGCTTTCGTCGGGGTGATCCTCGCCCTCAGTGGCGTGGAGGCTATCGCCAATCTCACCGGCGTCATGAAACTCGACAAGGGAGCCACGCCAGAGCATCCGCGCGTCGGTAATACTGCGACCAAATCCATCCTGCCGGTTGCCCTCGAGGTCAGCCTGGGTACGGCGCTGCTCGCATGGGCGGTGCTTTCCCTTCCCCATTCACTCCAAGGAGAGATTATCGAACGAAAGGACGATGTCCTGCGTTTCGCCGCCGAGCACTACGCGGGGCTGGCCCTGGGGCCGCAGATCGGACAGGCCTTCGGATGGTTTGTCGGCATCACGTTCGCCGTGCTGCTCTTCAGCGCGGTCAACACGGCGGTGGCCGCGCTCATCGGCCTGATGTTCATGATGTCGGACGACGGCGAAATGCCGCGTAGCTTCAACCGGTTGAATGTGCACGGCGTTCCGACCATCCCGCTGGTGGTTTCCATCGCGCTGCCTGTAATCGTCCTTGCCGTTTCGCCGGGTCTCGATGCGCTGGCCGGCCTTTACGCTATCGGCGTGGTCGGGGCTATTGCCGTCAACCTCGGCTCGTGCGCCTTCAACCGCGCCCTGCCCATGGGTTGGCCGGCACGGGTCATGATGACCGCGACCTTCCTCCTCCTTTGCGGCGTGGAACTCACCCTGGCCCAAACAAAGCCCGACGCCCTGTTCTTTGTCACCTGTGTTTTCCTCATCGGTTTGGCCCTGCGCGCATGGAGCCAGAAGCACAAAGGCATAACCACAGTCCAAGTGCCGCGTAAAGTGGCCGAGATGGTCGAGAAACTTCAGGCCGAAGACCTGAAGCTGACTTTGCCCGAAGGCGGAAAAATTCTTGTCTGCCTCCGCGGTGTCACACCGGTGATGAAATACGCGATCGAGACAGCCAAAATACGCAACGCTTCGCTCTACGTTCTCTACGTCCGTGAAGTAGCGGTGGCTTTCAGCGCTTCCGAAGACGGCGCCAAAGCACGCTGGCAAGACGACCCCGAAGCCGCGCTCATCATGAAAACGGCACAAGCCATCGGTGAGCAGGCCGGCGTGAAAGTGATCCCGGTCTACGCCGTCGCGGAAAAAGCCGGCACGGCGATTGCCGATGTTGCGGCGACGCTCGGGGTCGATGAATTGTATCTCGGGACCTCTGGGCACACCGCATTAGCCCACCTGCTTCATGGCAGCGTTGTGCAACAGGTGGTAAAAAATCTTCCGGATGACATCGCCGTGGTCATCCGCGGCTGACCCGAAAAAGCCATGGCAAACCACGGAACCGAAGACATACCGCAACGTCTTTCCGCCCAGCTGCGGCAGCTGGCCGATCGCGAGGAGCACGACAAACTCACGCTCGGCGGTCTGATGGACGAGCTCCAAGGCCGGGTTTACACCCTGCTGCTCCTCGTTCTCGCCCTGCCCATGTGCCAACCGGTGCCGTTGCCGGGACTTTCGACGCCGTTCGGGGTGGCCATTGCGCTGCTCGGACTGCGCTTCGCCCTCAGTCAGCGGCCATGGATGCCGAAGCGCCTCCTCGCCACCAAGCTGAGCGGAAATTTCTTTCCAGCTGTGATGCGCGGGGGCGCGCGGGTGCTCGGAGTTTTCGAAAAGCTGCTTCATCCGCGCATGACCGGGGTTTTCGAGTTCGGCCAAACGCGTTTCCTCGCCGGCGCCATCGTCTGTCTGTGTGGGTTGTTGCTTCTCCTGCCCCTGCCCATCCCGGGCACAAATATGCTACCGGCTCTCACCGTCATTCTCACCGCGGCCGCTTTCTCCGAACGGGACGGCTACTGCCTAATTGCCGCGGGGGTCGCTTTTCTCCTCACGCTGGCTTTCTTCGGCGCGATTGTCTGGGGAGGTGCGGAAATCATCGGCCATTTCGCGCCGCAGGCATCATGAGCTTCCCAAGTCCTAGCGACCAGCCAAGACACATAGCCCGAGTAGGCGAAGAGGAGCATGAGCAGTCCTTCAGTGCGCGTGATGCGATGTCCCGTCACGGCAAAACCCCAGAGGGCCAAGGCAAAGACCGCCATCACCCCGAGGTCCAAGCCGGTGATCCCGATGGAACTCAGAGGCGTGATCATGGCGGAGACACCGAGAATGCCGATAATGTTGAAAATATTGCTGCCGATAATGTTGACCACCGCGATATCCGACTCCTTTTTGATCGCCGCGATATCGGACATTCTAAGCGCGCCCGTTCCATAGGCGTGAGGCGCGGAGCTGCCGGCAGCGCCAGCGAGCAGAGAGACCGGGCGCTTTAGCGCGTCCGGTCTTTTCGTTTGCGGATATTGGGAAGAGAAGCCGGCCGGCACTGATTTGGCTGGATTCGAAGCCTCCATCCCTGCAGAGAATGAAAGCCTGTTTTGAAGGCCGACGATCTCTCCCCGGGCCGCTACGCGTGGATTGTCGTGGCGCTGCTGTTTCCCGTCGCGCTGCTTAACTACCTGGACCGCCAGATGATCGCGGCAATGAAGATGTCGGTCATGAGCGATGTGACTGGAATGGAATTGGAGTCGCAATGGGGCTTCATGCTCGGGCAGTTCAAGTGGGTCTATGCGTTTTTCAGTCCGATCGGCGGCTATGTGGCGGACCGTTTCAGCCGGCGGTGGACAATTTGCGGGAGCCTCTTTGTCTGGTCATTGATCACCTGGCTGACGGGTCATGTGACGACCTACGAGGGGTTGCTGTGGACGCGCACGGCCATGGGCTTGAGCGAGGCGTTTTACATTCCCGCGGCGCTGGCCCTCATCTCCGACTACCATCGTGGCCCCACACGGTCGCGGGCCACGGGCGTCCACCAAATGGGGATTTACTGCGGCGTGATCCTCGGCGGATTCGCGGGCTATGCGGCCGACGCGCCTTCCATCGGCTGGCGAATGGTCTTTGACGTAATCGGACTGGTCGGCATTTTTTACGCGGTGCCGCTGGTTTTCCTCCTTCGTGATGTGAAACGCGGCAGCGCGGAGGGGGAAGCGCGGCCGACGGCGGTTTCCTCGCTTCGCGAGTTGCTCGGCAACCCGTCTTTTGTCCTTCTCATGCTTTACTTCACCCTCCCCGCTTTGGCCGGTTGGGTGGTGCGTGACTGGATGCCGGCGATCCTCCAGCAGAGTTTCAACCTCAGCCAGGGGCTGGCCGGTGTCTCGGCGACGCTTTACTGGCAAGCCGCCGCCCTTGTTGCGGCGCTGGGAGGAGGCTGGCTGGCGGACCGCTGGATGCGGCGGACCGACCGGGGGCGCATTTATGTAAGCGCGTTGGGCATGGCCTTGATCATTCCGGCGTTGTTCGGCGTGGGCAACTCCCCAGCCCTCGGGTCATTCGGGCTGGCCATTGCCTCGCTTATCCTCTTCGGCATCGGCTGGGGATTCTTCGATATAAACAACATGCCGATCCTCTGCCAGATCGCCCGTCCGGAAGTGCGGGCCACCGGCTATGGGCTGATGAACTTTGTCAGCATCAGTTGTGGCGGCTTCGCCGACTGGGGCTTCGGCGCGATGCGCGACCGCGCCATCCCGCTTAACATCATCTTCGGCGTCTTCGCCAGTGCCTGTGTGATCTCGGTTGTGCTCGTGCTGCTCATCCACCCGCGCAAGATCGAGGAGCGGGTTGGGGGCGTTAGGGAACACTGAGAGAGTGTTTGGCGAGCAACACGTTGCAACGGAGTTCGTTGGCGCCACGCAAACCGAGCTTGAAGCATTGCCAGAGATTGGGCCAAAGGTTGCGTCTGATATCGCCCCCGGGCGAGCCTACGAAAGCGTCGAGGACGTTGACCGCGTGCAAGGGATCGGGCCCAAGACGATGGAGGCGATTCGGTCGCTCCTTACTGAGTGATGGACGTCAGCGCCGGGTGTCCCGGGAGAGCCGAGCCTCCGGGTAAATGCCTTACGGCTCACCTCCCGCAAAGTTTTCCAGCTTGCCCTCATCGGGCGTGCCGATGATTTGATCGTGACCGATGCAGCTCCCTACCACCGACCTACTCCACCTCAACGCCGCCGCCGGCCTGCTTGCCTGACGCCTCGCCATGTCCTCGCTGCCTTCGCCAGGGTCTCGGAATCCTGTGACGGTTGTCCCCGTGCGGCCTCAACGCAGGACGGCGAGCAGGAAGGTGATCAGGGCGCTGTTGGCAAAATCGATCCCGCAGGCGCCGACGAGGGGAACAACCAGGTAAGCTTTCGGAGCGGGGCCAAAACGCTGCGTGATGGCATTGAGATTGGCCATGGCGTTGGCCATCGTGCCCATCATGAAGCCGGTGAACCCGGCCCCGATCACCGCCGCCTCGTAGTCGCGGCCAAAAAAACGGAAGACCACCACCGAGGCCACGAGGAAAATCCAGACTGCTTGGACGGCCAGAATAATGATCAGCACCGAAGCCATGCCGGCCAGTTGATCCAACTTCAGCGTCATGGTGGCCATGACCAAAAAATAGGCCAGCGCGATGGTGCCGAGTTCGTCCACCACGGAATCGGAAACACGCAGCCGCCCCAGCGGGCCGCGGCCAATATCGCGCAGGTTTCGCACAGCCGCCGCGACCAACATGGCTCCAATGTAAACCGGCAGCGTGATGCCCCGGCCTTGAATCCATTCGCCGAGCAAAGCACCCAGCGCCATCAGAATGATGAACAACTGCACGTGACTGGTCAGGTGGACCGGGGCCAGATCCGGATGGACCACCTGTTCCTCAAACGAGACTGGTACGTTATCAGGCATGGCCGTGGCAAGATCCTCCGCACTGGGCTTGAGCCGGAACTTCGCAATCAGTCGGGCGGCCTGAGGTGAGCCCATCAGGCCGCCAATGACGATCCCTGCCAACGCGCTAGCCGTGCCGATCGCCGCGGCCGATTCCAATCCCGCCTCCTCAAACGCAGGGGCAAACGCGAGCGCCGTGCCGGGCCCGCCGGCGAGGGAAACCGAACCAGCCAGTACCCCAAGCAAGGGGGACTCACCCATGGCCATGGCCAACAGGATGCCGATCACGTTCTGCGCAACCAAGGCGACGAGGCAAAAAAGCAGGAAAGTGATGACCACCGGACCACCGCGGCGCAATTCACGCCAGGAAGCCATCCAGCCGATGGAAAGAAAAAACGCGATCATCAGCGGCGCCTGTAGGGTCGTGTCAAAGGTGACCTGCGTGCGGCCGAAATACTGCGCGAGGGAAAAAACGGCGCAGAGCAGCAGCCCGCCCAAGACCGGTTCCGGCAGGCAAAGCCGGCCAAGCACGGGGAAGATTCGGAACAATCCCCGCCCAAGCACGAGCCCGAAGGCGGTCAACGCAAGGGTTTCAATCAGGTTGAAGGCCATGAGTCTAGCCCAAGGCTTTAATCCACGACCGGCAAGGGCGCCTTGGCCGAGCGGAAACAGACCGCAACCCCGAAGGTAAAAATCGTGCCGATGAGCACATAATACGGCCAGGCGATAGCCGGCCACCAATCAGGCAAAAAGGCTCCGAAGGCCCACTCCTGCGGCACGAGGTCCCCCCGCAGCAAGGCGGCGAGGTCGAGTGCAGGAACTTTGACCCGGCAAAACACCAGGACGGAAAAAATACCGGCAATCATGGCGATCACGTTGGAACGGTCACCGCCGCGCGTCTCGGTGAGCATACCGAGCAGGAACACGCCGAGCAGACTGCCATAGCTGTAGCCGAGAATACCAAGTGCGAGCGGGATGATCGTGATGTTGGTCTGGAGCACCGCGTAGGCAGCCGCGGTGGCCACGCCGACCATAAGCGCGCCGAAGACCGCCGTGGCGATGCGGACCACAGCAACTGCCTTCGCATCGGACGCCCCGGCCCCTCCAAGGTACGGAATGTAGAAATCTTTGGTGAAAGACGTGGCCAGCGCGTTGAGCGCCGCCGAAGTCGAGCCCATCATGGTCGCGAAGACGCCAGCCACGATGAGGCCGCGGACGACCACCGGCATTTCGTTGACGATGTAGTAAGCGAAGACTTCATTATGCTGCGCGGGCAGATTGGGGTCAGGTGTTGTCTCGTAATACACGGCGAGCAGCAAACCAATGGCCAGAAAACCAAGCACGATCGGAATGTCGGCGAAACCGCTGACGATGAGCGAGCGCCTGGCCTTGGCTGGATTTTCCGCGGTAAGCAGGCGCTGCACCATATCCTGGTCCGTGCCGTGCGTGGCCATGGTGAAAAGCGTCGAGCCGATGATCGCGGCGAAAATGGTATAGGGAGTCTCCAGCATTTGCTTGAGTGCCTCGCCAAATGGTTTCGTGGCATCCCATCCGGTCTGAAACATGCCCGCCCCCGGATTCGCCGCGAAGCTGGCCGAGACCGTTTCCCATCCGCCGGGGATGGAGAGAAAGATTGCACCCATCGAGAAAAAGATCGCGCCGATCATGAGACATGCCTGGATCAGGTCAGTCCAAATCACCGCCTTGATACCGCCAACCGCGGTGTAGATCGTCGTCACCACGGTGGTGAAGAGAATCCCCCAGAAATAAGTACCCAAGGTGATCGGCGCGCCGGGATAAAGATACCTCCAAATAACGACGATAATCACACCTCCGAGATAAAGACGCACGCCGATGCCGAGCACGCGGGTTACGAGAAAAATAGCGCTAGCCATGTCGCGCGTGCGCGGACCGAACCGCAGGTCGAGGAATTCGTAAATGCTCTGGACCTTGTTGCGGTAGTAGGGCGCGATAAAAATGTAGGCGATGAAAAAACGCGCGATGACCGTGCCGATGGCCAGCTGCGCGTAGGCGAAGCTGCGCGTTTTGAAGCCCTCGGCCGGTGCCCCGAGAAAAGTGGCGGCGCTGGTCTCCGCCGCGATGATCGAGGCCAATACGGCCCACCACGGAATCTTGTGCCCCCCGAGGGTGAATTCTTGGAGGCTGTTGCTGCCCCGCCCGGCGCGCAGACCGATGCCGACAATCACGGCGAAATAAATCGCCACCACCACGGCGTCGACCACGAGAGCAGAATTCATAAGTAGGAGTCCGCACTAGCTTCGCCGCAGCGCAGCGGCCGGGCTACCGGTGGAAAGGCCATACCCACGGTATAATCAGCATCGCCCCGGCGAAATAAAGGAAGTTCAGCGGCAGCCCAATCCTCAGAAAATCACCGAAACGGTAACCGCCGGCGGAATAGACAAAGGTATTGGTCTGATAACCGATCGGGGTGGCAAAGCCGGCGCTGGCACCGAGGGTGATGGCGATGGCAAAAGGACGCGGGTCGAAACCCATTTGCGCGGCAACACCGAGTGCAATCGGCATCATCAGCACGACCGTGGCGTTGTTGGAGAGAACCTCGGTGATGACAACCGTCAGCAGATAGACGACGGCCAGCATCGCCAGCGGCCGCCACGCTTCCTCAAACCAGCCGGCCGCCGCGCCGACCAAATGCTGTGCGATGTAGTTGGCTGCGCCGGTGCTGTCCATGGCGAGGCCAAGAGCCAGCGTGGTGTAGATCAAGAACATCAGCGGCCAGTCCACCGAGGCGTACGCGTCCCTCGGACGGATCGCCCCGGTCAGCATGAGCAGCACGCAACCAACCGGCGCCGCCACCTCGATAGGCACCAACTCGAAAGCGGACAAAATAATGACTCCAAGCAAGGTTCCGAACACAACCGGCGCACTTGCTTGCTGGGCTGATGTCGCGACACGGGTTCGGTCGAGCAGCAAGAGAGCACCGCTGCGACGAAGATCGTTCACGCTGGCATCGCTACCCATGAGCAGCAACGTGTCGCCCGCCTGCAGCGGCACGGATTCGAATCCGCGGCTTAGATTCAGTCCGCGGCGGTGGATCGCGAGCACCACCAGTCCGAAACGTTGGCGGAAGCTGACGTCCCGCAAGCTGCGGCCGGCAATCTCGGACAAAGGACCAATAATCGCCTCGGCCAGGTGCGTCTCGTGGGCCGCAAGATAATCCGCGGCCGTGCCCCCTTGGGTCTCCAGATCCACTCCCTGCATGCGAAGGATGGCAACCACCGCTTCGGGTGTTCCCACGATCACCAGCCGGTCTCCCGCCGCCAGCCTGACCGCATCCAACTGCTGCGCTGGTTCGCTACCACGCAGCAGCTCGATAACGCGCATGTCTTTGCGCGAGCTGAGACCGGCTTGAGTCAGTGTTTTACCGACTACCGGGGCCCCCGACTTGATGGTAACCTCAAAGGCATACTCTGCTGTCCCGGCCTCGGAACCGAGTTCGGCACTGAGTGTCTTGCGCACCGGCAAAAGTTTAGGCGCCGCCCATACCGTGTAGAGAATTCCGATGATGGCCAGCGGCAGACCGACCGCACCGATTTCAAACATTCCCAGAGGCGGCTGGCCGGCGTCGTTCAGCAACCCGCTGCCCAGGATGTTTGTGCTCGTGCCGACCAGGGTGCAGCAACCTCCAAAGACGGCGGCGTAGGAAAGCGGAATCAGAAAGGTCGATGCAGGGGCACCGGCGAGTTTGGCGAGATGCATGGCCACGGGAAGGCCGACGACCACCACCGGAGTGTTGTTGATGAATGCCGATGCGGTTCCCGCCGCCAGCATCATGATCAGGAGCAGACCGTGGGTGCCGAGGTTGCCGACACGTTCGAGCGCAACCATAGCGCGGGTGATGGCACCTGTCCTTTCGAGCGCGTAGGTGAGAATGAACATTGCCGCCACGGTCAGGGGCGCCGCATTGGCGAAGACCATCAAAAGCCGTTCCGTGGTCGGAAAGGTGTTGTTACCGGGAAGCTGTGAAAGGAGCAGCAGGGCGGCAAAAACAACCAGACCCGTCAGATCCAACGGCCAGCGCTCGCGCACGAACTGAACAAGCGCGAACAGAACCAAAGCCAAAACAGCGGCGATTTCCCAAGTCATGCCTCGGCGAAAGCTGCCGAAGTAACCAAGGATTGACCAGACCGGAAATTCGGACTTCCTCCAGCCATCTGCGGCGATCTGTTGCCCCGCCTGCCGTAATTTCCGACATCTCACTATCATCGCCCAGAAAACGGGTCAGGCGTGGACGCAACAAATAAACGAGTGACGACTGAGGGTGGGAAGGCGCAACGGGCATTTACCGCGGCCCGCTCTCTGTTAGAATTTCAACGTGCCACACCAAAGTGCGGCCGACTCTTTCCATGGAAACCATCGTCATCGGCCACCGCAACCCGGACATGGATTCCGTTTGTTCCGCCGTGGCCTACGCCGCACTGAAGGAGCGGCTGGGCGAAAAGGGTGTCCGCCCGGCCCGCGCCGGCGCGCTCAACGAACGTATCGCTTTCGTTCTGGAAAAATTCGGCGTGACCCAACCCGAATTCCTCCCCGACGTCACCCCGCGGGTCCGCGACGCCATGATCAAGGATTACGTGGGCATCCACCCGGACCAACCCATCGCCGAGGCCCTCGGCCTGATGTCCTCGAAACGCCTGCGCGCGCTTCCCGTCGTGGATGAAAACCTGCGCTTCCACGGCACGATCAGCGAAAACAAGCTGCTCGGACTCGTGGTACCCTCACGCCAGGCGGCCCAGCATGCCCGCGAGGTGCTGGCCAGCCTCGCCAATATCGCCGGGACATTCGAGGGACGCTCGCTCACTGGACCACTTTCTTCCCGCGAGGAGACGTATGCCCTCGTTGTCGCCGCGATGGACGCCGACACCTTCGCCGGCCGCCTCCGCAATCTCGAACCCGCACGCACCGTTCTGTTCGTGGGCGATCGCGAGAACGTGCACCGCACCGCCCTCCAAGGAGGAGTGAGCGCGCTCGTCGTCACGGGTGGGGCCGAGGTTGATCCCGCCTTCGCCGCCGAAGCACAGGCAGCAGGCATGGCGGTCATCGTTTCCCCGTGGGACACCGCCACGAGCGTCATTTTCGCCCGCGGCGCGATGATCGCCCGGCACGCGCTCGAGGAAGTTGCGGAAAAATTCGACGGAGACACCCCGCTCGAATTGGCCCGCCGCAGCGTGGCCCTCTCCAACAAATTCGTTTTCCCCGTCCTCGACAGTGAAGCGCGCTTGGAGGGCATCCTTTCCAAGAGTGACTTCCTCAAAGGGCCCTCGCGGCAGCTCATCCTGGTCGATCACAACGAACTCTCGCAGGCGGTTCCCGGAGCGGATGACCTGCCGGTGGTCGAAATCATCGACCACCACCGGCTCGGCAACCGGCCGACCGAGACACCCATCCTTTTCCTCAACCAGCCGGTCGGATCGACTTGCACCATCGTGGCCGACCTCTACCAGCGGCAGGCCATCGCCCCCGCGCGCCCCGTGGCCGGACTCCTTCTCGCCGGCATCATTGCCGATACCCTGAACGGCACATCGCCGACCGCCACGGAAACCGACCGGAGGTTTCTGGCCGAGTTGGGTGAGATCGCGGGCATCAGTGCCGGAGATCTCGCGGCGGAAATTTTCGCCGTTGGCTCACCCTTGCAGACCATGAGCCCGGACAAAGTTGTCGAGGCCGATGCCAAGCACTACGAGGAAAAAGGACTCCGCTTCAGCGTGGCCCAAATCGAGGAAGTCACCTTCGCCAACTTCGACTCCCAACGCGAACACCTCCTTGCGGCGCTGCGCGAGCGGGTCGGATCCGAAGGCCTTTTCTTCGCTGCCTTGCTGGTTACGGACATCAACGAGCAAAATTCTTATCTCCTCGTCGAGGGAAACAGCGACTTTCTCCGCACCATCACTTATCCGGAGCAATCGGACCACGTTTGGTTCCTCGAAGGCGTGGTCTCGCGCAAAAAACAGCTCCTGCCCTACCTGACCGAGTGCCTCGCCCGGGTTCGCTGACCCCGCCGGACCGGAAAACGGGGGTCTTGGCGGGGCTGGAATCATGCGTAAAGCGTTGGTTAGCAGAGGATAAAAGTATTATTTGACGCCCCTCGGCACGGCCTCCTACGCTTTCCCTACCCCCAAAACGCCTAGAAAGGATGTGAATCACTAATGCCCGAAGTCATCGTTCGCAAAGGAGAATCGATCGACCGCGCTATCAAGCGGTTGAAGTCGAAATTGGACTCCGAGGGAATCATGGATGAAGTGCGCCGTCTGCGCGCATTTGAGACGCCAACCCAAAAAACCCGTCGTAAAGCCAAGGCCAACGCCAAACGCGCCAAAATGAAGCACCGCTTCAACCCATCCTGAGTCAATCCGTTCCAACTCCGCGCATCTTCCTCGCTGGCTGTGGCTACACCGGCGAAAGATGCGCGGATTTTTTTTGCGAGGCTGGCAGTGAAGTCACCGCGCTTGTTTCCTCTGAGGAATCCGCCAGCCGCCTCGCCGGCAAACCCTACCGCGTCATCGCCGCGGATGCCGCGGACCCCGCACAACTGCGTGCCGCCCTCTCCGGCGAAGCCAAACCGGACCTGCTCATCCACTGCTTGAGCGGTAAAGACGGCCGCAACCCGGAAGCCTACCGCACGGTGTATTGCCAGACCCTGCACTACCTCCTCGAACTCCTCGACCCCGCCTTCACCGTTTTCACCAGCAGCACCTCGGTCTATCCGCAAAACGACGCCACCGAAGTCGATGAATCATCCCCGACCGGCGGCACACCGACCGGCGACATCCTGCTCGAGGCCGAGCAACTTGCCATACAGGCAGGTGGCGCCGCCGTCCGCCTCGGTGGCATCTACGGCCCGGACCGTGCCCGCTTCATCGAAGCCGCCCGCGCCGGCCAGCCCCTCCCTTTCGGTGCGGCCGATGCCTTCATCAATCTCATCCACCGCGACGATGCCGCCCGCGCCCTCTTCCATGTCGGATCCCGCCGCCTCTCCGGCCTCTTCAACGCCGTCGACGACCACCCCTCCCGCCGCGACGACCTCGCCGAATCCATCCGCAGAGGCACGATAAGCCCCGCCCGGCCAAGCGAAGGCTCGACCGGCAAGCGGGTCCGCAATCGCAAACTCCGCAACACCGGCTGGACCCCCCAATTCCCCTCCATCCTCGAAGCCCTGCCCTCCCTGTAGCGGCGGCGTCCCCGCCGCCGGCCGTTTCCACCCCAATGATATGATCGCGCCTGCGGCCGCCGGTTTAGGCCTCAGTGATCCGCTCCACTCCTCCCTCATCCAAAACCGCCCGGACCACCCTCGCCATCTCCACACATCCGGGTGAATCCGCATGCACGCCCACCGTCTCCGCCTCGACCAACCATGATTTCCCGCTGCCTACCTCCAAATACCCGGTCGTCTGCCAATCCCTGATCCGGACCGCCACCCGCGCCAGATCGTCAAGCAACGCCCCCGCTTCACCGCGCGGGAGCAACCGCGCTTCGGCCGCATAGCCGCGCTCGGCAAAAATTTCCCGCAAGAGCGGCACGCCCCGCGCCTCACCTACCGCGTGAAGCAGTCCGCCCGCACCAACAATGAGCGGCACACCTTCCAGTTCCGACTCCATCCAATCGACACAAGCCTCGGCCAGATCCGTGCGTTCGTCGCAGAGATGGTAAAGCGCCCCGTGCAGCTTCACATGACCCACCCGGCCACCCTCACCGGCCGTCACCCGCTGCAAGGCACGGACCTGCTCTGCGAGCAGTCGCGTCAAGTCACCCGCACTGATCTCCACCGCCGCGCGTCCGAAATTTTCCCGATCCGCCCAGCCCGGATGCGCACCGGTCTGCACCCCGCGCCCCAGCGCCTCCCGCACCACACGCCGCATGGTCTCCTCGTCGCCCGCATGACCGCCACACGCGATATTGGCCAAATCGACCAAATCGAGCAACGCGGTTGTTGTCTCCTCGGCCTCGCCTTCTCCCAGATCGCAATTGAGTAACACCTTCATTGGTTAAACGGCTTAAATCTTAACGTTCCGCCCGGCGGCACTTGCGCCACACGACAGCAGGCGTCTTCATCCAGCCACCCCATCTTCGGATAACCACCCACCGTCGGTCCATCCCGCATTGTCACCACCGGTTGTCCTCCGCCCGTGATCTGCACGGTCCCGACCAACACCGGCTCGCTCAACGTCGTTCCCGCCGGCACCTCGATGGAAGCCCCGTCCAAACGCAACCCCATCCGGTCACTGCGCGCGGAAACCCGCCATTCCGTGGCGAAAAAAGCGGACCGTGCGGCCGCGCTGAATTCAATCCATTGCGGCCCCGGCCAGACGCACGCCTCGGTCGTTGGCGGGTGCACGGCAGGCTGCCCTGCCCTCGCCACGCGCTCCGGTCCGCGCAAGGTCGGGTCCGTGCGGCCGGAAATCACCTCTCCTGCCGACAATCCGCTCCCCAATCCGCTCCGGGCCGAAACCGCCGCGCTGCCCAAATATTCCGGTGCCGCCCATCCACCCGGCGCGGCCAAATAAGCATAGACCCCGCTCTCATGGCGCATGAATGACAACTCCTCGCCGCGCGACACCTTGCGCACCGTGCCCGGCATCCATCCCATCGACGCTCCCGCCATCGAGAGCCACCCGTCGCTCAAGACACGGAACCGCGCCCCTTGCAGCGCCAATTCAATGACCACCGCACCCGCCGGATTGCCGATCAACGCATTGGCCAGAGCCGCCGCGCCCGGATCCATCCATCCGCCCGGCGGAACCCCGAAACGTTTCCAGCCCGGACGCCCCGCATCCTGAAACGACACACCGCAACCCGGTGAAATCACCTCGAGAAATTCAAACATCATCCAACTCCACCGGGACGAACCGCACCGAATCACCCGGACGGAGCAAAAACGGCTCGGCCCGCTCCGGGTCGAACATCCGCCGCACCGTCCGTCCGAGGATGTGCCACCCGCCCGCACTCTCGCTCGGATAAATCCCGGTCTGCGCGCCCGCGATGGCCACACTCCCGGCCGCAATGCGCGCCCGGGGTGAAGCGCGTCGCGGAAGATGCAGCACTTCGTCCAACACCCCGAGATAGGGAAACCCCGGCGCAAAGCCCAGCATCCACACGCGGTAGTCACGCCCACTATGACACTTGATCACTTCCTCGACCCCCAGTCCCGTCCGCCGCGCCACCTCCCCGAGATCCTCCCCGTCATAGATCACCGGGATTTCCACGCTCCGGGTCACCACGGTCTCCAACTCGAGCGAACTCCATGCTTCGATCAACCCCGGGAGGACCCGCTGGCCCCAGCGGGCCGCTGCCTCCCCGTCATCCGCGCACTCCAACAACACCGACCCATACCCCATGGTGAACTCCCGCACCGCCTCCGGCCGCCGCTCTTCCAGCTCGCGCGCCACGGCCAGCGCCCGGCGCATCGTTTCCTCCGACAAATCCCGCCCGAACCGCACCAGCCACGCGTGCGGTCCGTAGGACTGGAAGGTCCAATCCCTCATGACCCGGCCCGCGCGCGCTCAGTAGAGCCCGATGAAGTCCCCGGCCCATGCATCGGGGTAGCCGAAGCCGAAAGGCGCCGCACCGGCATAACCCGGATCGGACCAATAAGGATGCAGGCCCGCGGTGGAGGACGGAATGTTGCCGGCGTCCTCCAGATAGATTCCCTTCGCTTTGCCCAGATAATTGACCAGCGTGCTGTCCGCCCCCGTATCGACCAACCCGTTGATCTGCTGGCTCGAAAAATCGTAAGGCGTCTTGGTCGCCTTCAAATACGGCACGATCATCTTGCCCGGGATGCCCTTCGTCGCCAGGTTCCTGATGTCGTCATACCCGAGGACACGCCCGTGCGCGATGCGGGCGTAGGTCGCCGGCGCAATTTTCTTCGCCGCGAGCACCTTCATGTAACCCGGTTGCTCGAGTTGCGGGACGCGGGTCGTGGCGCAACCGCACAAGGCCACACCGAGGAACAGGAACAAGGCTTTCTTCATCCCCACAGCCTGCACCATGACCGACCCGACATAAAGACGAAAGCGGCGGGGACCCGCGTCCCCGCCGCCTCGTGCTATGTTAACCCAATCAGGCCCCACACGGGGCACAACTTGTCAGACGGCTTTGTCGCCCGTCTCGTCAGTGCGGATGCGGATCGCTTCCTCCACCGGCGAAATGAAGACCTTGCCGTCACCGATCTTGCCGGTCTTGGCCGCCTTGACGATGGCCGCGGTGGCTTTCTCCACCACATCCTCGGCCAGCACGACCTCGATCTTGATCTTGGGAAGGAAATCCACCGTGTATTCGCTCCCCCGGTAGATTTCGGTGTGGCCCTTCTGACGGCCAAACCCCTTCACTTCGCTGACCGTCATTCCCTCGATCCCGAGGTCGGCCAGCGCATCTTTGACTTCCTCAAGCTTGAACGGCTTAATGATTGCTTCGATTTTTTTCATTGGTTTTTGCTTCCTGGTTAGAGGTGGTTATTTTTCGAAGATGTAGCCTTCTTCACCGTGGTCCACGGTGTCGAGACCTTCTCTTTCCTCATCCTGCGTCGGACGCAGACCGATGGTGAATTTCACCGCGAAGGCGATGATCGCGGTGGCAACCACCGAAAGAACGATGGTCAGCGCACACGCCTTGAGCTGGTTCACAACGAGACCGTCCATCAGGTTCATCGAGGCCAGAACCCCGTTCACCGCCGGGTCAGCAAACACCCCGGTGAGGATGGCCCCCATAGTACCGCCCACGGCGTGGATACCGAAGGTGTCCAGCGCGTCGTCATAGCCGAGCGCCCTTTTCAGATAAACAACGGCGAGGAACGGAACGATGCCGCCGAGCACACCCATGATGACAGCGCTGGTCGGCGTGACGAATCCGGCACCCGGAGTGATCGTGACCAAACCGGCCACGATGCCGGAACAGAAGCCCAGCACGCTGGGTTTTCCACGGAGAACCCACTCGAGCATGCCCCAGACGAAGCCGGCTGTGGCGGCCGCGAGAACGGTGGTGGTGAAGGCGTTCGAAGCCAGGGCGTCCGAACCGAGCGCGGAGCCCGCATTGAAGCCGAACCATCCGACAAAGAGCATGCCGGTGCCGATCATGACGAGAACCAACGAGTGCGGCGGCATCGGAACTTTGCCGAAGCCCAGACGCGGCCCGAGAATCATGCAGAGGACGAGGGCGCTCCAACCGGAGGACATGTGGACGACAGTGCCGCCGGCGAAGTCGATGGCCTTGATGCCGGCATCCGCGTTGAGCGGACCGCACATGAAGCCGTTGACCGCCCAGACCATGTGGGCCAGAGGGAAATAGACGACGAACATCCAGATGGCCGTGAGGAGAAGAACGGCCGAGAACTTCATCCGCTCCGCAGTCGCTCCGAAAATGAGCGCCGGAGTGATGATCGCGAAGGACAACTGGAACATGGCCCACATGTAGTCGGAGATCCAGTAGTAGCCCGCTCCGACATTGCCCGGAGCCATCCCGGTGAAGAACCTCTGCGCAGTATCGCCGATGAAGGCATTGCCGCCGGAGAAGGTGAGGCTGTAGCCGACAGCCCACCAAAGAATGGTGACAAGGCCGGCGACGCCCAGACACATCGCAAGGACAGAGAGCACGTTCTTCGAGCGAACCAGACCGCCGTAGAACAGCGCCAACCCGGGCAGCGTCATGAACAGCACGAGAGCCGTGCTCATCATCTGCCAGGCATTGTGGCCGGGACCGGGGACTTTGATCTTCGACGCGTCGCCGGACGGCCGGTCTACGTTGTTGAAATAGGCCTCGATGTCGGCGACCCGGGCCTCGAGCGACGGTTCGCCGGACGGAGCCGCCTCTTCGACCGCAATAGTCACAGCTTCCGTGACAGTGCCTTCATCGGTTGTGACCGTCACAGCTTCGGTGACGGCGGTGACGGATTCCTGCGCCTGCAGCGGAAGCATCGCGAGAAGCGACACCGCCAGCGTGAGCGACCAGAATCCCCATCGTGTTTTTTTGATCATGTTCATGAATTGTTGTTTTTGGACCGGCCGCCTGCGACCCCGCGACGCCTCGCCGGTGTGGCAAGGTGGCGCGGGGATGGGCAAACTACCGGTAAGCTGTATTTAGCAACCCCCGTGCCAAGTCCGCCCGTCCCAGTGTCGGAGAAATCTCCTGCCTGCCGGTGGATAAATTCCGCCACCCAGGCCGGGGCAGAGACTGGCGATATTTAGACACACCCGCCGCACATTCCCCGATCCTCCCCGGCGAGGGACATCTCGCCCAGCCGCCCGGGACCCTTTACGGTCTCTCTCCCAATGTCGCCCGACCAATCCCCGCGCATCCTCGCCCGCGTCTTCGCCTACCTCCGTCGCTACCCGCTGCTCGCCGCGGCCACCCTGCTCTGCGCGCTCGGCGCCTCCGTCATGGTCGTCATCTTTCCGGTCGTCACCCAACGCATCATCGACGATGTGCTGCGCGGCGGCAACACGGACGCGCTCTGGCCGATGATCGCGCTCGCGGCCTTCGGCTTCTTCGCCCAGGACGGACTCAACACCCTGCGTATTCTCCTCAACAACACCTTCGAGCAAAAAGTCCTCTTCGATCTGCGCAGCGACCTTTACGGACGGCTGCAATCTCTCCCCCTCACTTGGTTCGACCACCGCGCCACCGGCGACATCATGACCCGCGTAGTCGAAGACGTCGGCAGCGTCGAACGTGTCCTCATCGACGGCATTGAACAAGGTGCCGTCGCCATCCTGCAGATCGCCGTCGTCTTCGGTCTCATGCTCTGGTGGAGTCCCTCCCTCGCCCTCTGCGCGCTTACTCCCGTCCCTTTCCTCATCGGTGGCGCCCTCGCCTACACCCTCACTGCCGGCCAACGCTACGGAGTGCAACGCCGCGCCGCCTCCGATCTCAACTCCCTCCTGCACGACAACCTCGACGGCATCCGCCAGATCAAAGGCTACGCCCGCGATACCGCAGAACACGAACGCTTCAACACCACGAGCGAAAAGCTCCGCCAAGCCACCCTCGTCGTGATGCGCGCCTGGGCTTTCTACAACCCGGGGATGAATTTCTTTTCCTCCCTGGGCAGCCTTGTCGTCCTCGGCTACGGCGGTTGGGCCGCCCTCCAGGGCAAACTCGACCTCGGCGTTCTCGTCGCCTTTCTCGTCCTTGTCCGCTTTCTTTACGAACCGGTCGGGCGCCTCCACCAACTCAACCAAATCATCCAGGCCGGCCGCGCCGCGGGCAAACGCGTCTTCGACATCCTCGACGCCACGCCCGAACCGGACGCCGGCCAGACCCCTCTCCCGTCCCCGCTCCACGGCGAGATAAAATTCGAAAACATCCGCTTCGCCTACGGCGACGGACCTGACGTCCTCCACGAGATCAACCTCACGGCCAAGCCCGGGGAAACTGTCGCCTTGGTCGGACCCACCGGCGCGGGCAAGTCGTCCCTCGTCGGACTCCTCATGCGCTTTTACGAATCAACCGGTGGCAAGATCACGCTCGATGGTCTGGACATCTGCAACTTCGCCAAAAAAGATCTCCGCCGCGTCGTCGGGCTCGTCTCCCAGGAAAGTTTCCTCTTCAACGGCACTGTGGCCGACAACCTCCGCTTCGGCAAAACGGACGCCACGGACGAAGAACTCTGGACTGCCCTCCGCGCCGCCAACGCCGCGTCCTTCGTGGAAAAACTTCCACAACAACTCGACACCGAAGTCGGCGAACGCGGCGTGCGCTTGAGCGTCGGCGAAAAGCAGCGCATTTCCATCGCCCGGGCCCTGCTCAAGGATCCACCCGTTCTCCTCCTCGACGAAGCCACCGCCAGCGTCGACAACACCACCGAGAAGCTCATCCAGCAGGCCCTCGACCGCCTCCTGCAAAAACGGACCAGCTTTGTCATCGCCCACCGCCTCTCGACCGTCCGCCACGCCGACCAGATCCTCGTCCTCGACCAAGGCCGCATCGTCGAACGCGGCAAACACGAAGAGCTTCTGGCCCGCGGTGGCCTCTACGCCAAACTCTGCGCCGGCACCGGCCTGCTCAACGAAGCCTGATCAATTCAATCGGTAGGGTCCGCAGCCTCTCCGAGCCGGAGGCCAGCGGACCGCACCCCTTTCACTCAAGTTTACAACTGAAGTCTCATCCTTCTCTTCAATCCTTTCCGCATTGACACCCACGCTCCAAAAAACGATCTCACCCCCATGGAAAATCAGCCACCGCCCCTTCCCGCGCCATCGAACCAGCCCACCACCGACAACTCCCTCGCCGTGGTCACGCAACTCCTCGGCTTCGCCGGCTTCGTCTTCCCCTTCGGCAACATCATCGCCCCGCTCGTCCTCTGGCTGATCAAACGCTCGGACAGCCCCCTCCTTGACCGCACCGGCAAGGAAGTCCTCAACTTCCAGATCAGCTACACCCTTTACGCCGCTCTGGCCGGCGTTCTCTGCTTTGTCCTGATCGGACTCCTCATTCTCCCCGTCATCTTCATTCTCTGGATTGTCTTCATGATCATTGCCGCGGTGAAGACCGGCAACGGCGAGGAATACCGCTACCCGCTGACCATCCGTATTTTGCAGTAAGCTGCTTCCGGACATCAATTTCCGATTTGACGAGGGCGGCTTCTGGTCTCATTTTTTGGGAATTCCCGCCCCGTGGCCAGATTCACCCATCGTTCCAAACGGCTTTCCCGCCAGCGCGAAAGCGCCATCTTCCGATCCGTGCTCATGCCGCTTGGGATGCTCGTCGGCTTCATTGGTCTGCTCATCCTCGGCCTCATTCTCTTCGATCACCTGGTCAACCAAGGTTGGGAAGCTGAAGCCTTTGTCGTGGCCGTGAGTGCCTCCCTCCTTCCCGTGGTTCTTTTTCTTTTCCGCTGGACGCGCGGCCACTTCAATCGCCAACTCGAAGATTCCTGAGCCACCCTGGAGCAGCGCCGTCCCCAGCCGTTCTCCCTGGTAGATCCACCGGCTCAACGCGCCGCGCGAAAGCTTGTCACAAGTGCCGCCTGGAAAATGTGCGCCCGGAACCGGACTTGAGATACCGCTCGAAAGCCTTTTCTTGGCTACGGAAAGCGACCGCCGTTTCCACAGGCCAAGGCTTGTTTTTGGCCGTGTGACTAACCTTTCCATCATTGTGCAGGGCAAGCCGCCCCGGCAAATCCGTGGTGCACCCCACGTAGTGGCGGTCCGGGTCGCTTTCACTAACCAGAATATAAACACAATGGAACATCACATCTCCGATCTCATGCAGTCCCAAGCTGGCTTGCCAAGCCGTAGTCTCGCCTCCGGCGAGCGAAGGCTGGAGGCGAGGGGAGTCGAACCCCTGTCCTCATGCCGCTGAACGCCGCCTACTACATGCTTAGCGGCCGGTGAGTATTCGGACTTGGGCTGCTCGGCCGCACGCTACCCTCGTCCTATCGTCCACGAGAAGATCCCCGGCGGCAGCGGTCGATCCCGACGCCGAGTTGCCTGCTGTCGTCGGCTTCCCGCCTAGCAGGCGTCAACTGGAAGCCGTCGCGGGCGTTTAAGCCGCGAGAGCGAGATCTTCGTTCTCTGCTGTTATTTTTTTGATCCGATTTTTAACG
>Ga0247842_10002848_pt1 | contig 24640 bp, 24 predicted proteins | sample LaCruzMarch2015__3_FD_192411 | JGI IMG/M metagenome (GOLD analysis project Ga0247842, IMG submission 192411) | Freshwater microbial communities from meromictic Lake La Cruz, Castile-La Mancha, Spain - LaCruzMarch2015_19m | ecosystem: Environmental > Aquatic > Freshwater > Lake | place: Spain...
CCGCGTTATATAACGACACCACCGGGGTCTATACTGGCCGTGTATATATAGAGACTACATCCACGCCTATCCAAATAATTGTTTGGGGTGATGAGGACTGGGATAAGTATGCGAGGCTTCCAGATAATGAGGTCTACGGCATGAAAAACTTCCTCAGTATTTATGATATCATGGCTGGCATTACACCGAACACCAATGATGATGATCCGGTAGCGGTAGAAGAATCTGAACTCGACTGGTGGAAGTTTGGAACCGACTTGACTAGGAAACCAGAGCAAAAAAAGATTAGATGTGAACTCCTCCCACAGCCTAAAGGCTGGGGCTTCCGACTTTTCCTTCCTGGTAGTGGATCATTGCCCTCTGGCTCCTCGACCGTTTTGTCGGAATTTTCGGTTCGTCCTTCATCCAGTGGGGCTTGGCGTATCCAGTGGTCCCAAAGTCAAGCCATCTCCTCACAAAAGATCATTGGATAGGCGAATAGACGCGAAACTCGGGTGTTCCCTCCGAGCCGGAGTGAGTGACCTCATCCGTTAGGCTTATGTAGTATCTAATACTATATAAGGATTATGTTCACCACACTACAAGTCAAGACAGAGACACGAGATCGGCTAAAATTGGTTGGCCGGAAAGGAGAAAGTTATGATGCTATCATCAATCGGCTCTTGGATAAGGAATCTTGCAAGGGGCACGATTCATCCCCACCCTGAAGGACGGGGACTTCTCTGCCCCTTGACCCCGCGAGTTAAAACTGTCTAAGGCGGCTTGAAATGCTTGAAATTGAAATGAGTCAAGGAAAAATTGCATTGGTTGATGATGAATATGAATGGCTTAAAGAAATTCGATGGCATCCTGTTAATGGATATGCGGTACATACATTCCGTGATCATGATAAAATGATTGCAATTCAAATGCATCGTGTGATTTTAGCAGATATGCTTGGTCACGAGTTGAGAAGATTTGAACTTTGTGATCATATTAATAATATAAGATTTGATAATCGTAGTTGTAATCTTAGATTGGCTACTCCTACTGATAATATGCGTAATCGTGTAAAACTAAGTATTACATCTGGTCGATATAAAGGGGTTAGCTGGGATAAAACCTATTCGAAATGGCAGTGTAGGATCTATGTTAACCACAAATCGGTGTTTTTAGGGTATTTCTTAAAAGAGGTTGATGCGGCGCTTGCTTACGATAGAGCAGCAGTCAAATATTTTGGAGAATTTGCGCATTTGAACTTTCCGGATACGGTGGACGTGCTCTGATTGTAGAGTATGTAAACTTTTAGTTTACAAATTACTATTTATACCAAGACTTCATTCTATGGATTAGCATAAAATGGAGTTGATAAAGAAATGGCTTTTATACCACTCGGCAAAATGGGAAGTGCTGGTCTCGTACTTTCCGGATACGGAACCCCATATCTCAAGCAGGCATCATACGAGAAGGGATTCAACCCTGAGCACCTGAAGCCTTACCAGGCTGCTTTCTCCCAGGCATCCAAGGAATGCTCTGCGGCTACCCGCAACATGACTGGAATGGAGAGAGCCAAAGCGAAGTCAGCTTGCATGTCCAGTAACCTGGGCGGTGGACGGAGGTAGGTTTTTCCTACCCCACCAACTCTTTCACCTTTTCTGTTTTCAGATTCTCCCCTTCGAATAAATCTTCTACCGTGTAGAATTCATCACCCACCTGCAGAATGGGTGCTGATAGCGAAAATACGCCATTGATTCGAAGTTCTGTCAAAGCCTCTGGCGTACTCATGTCCACGGTTTTGAAGCTCAACGGAGGCATGGCTGCCTTCAATGCTTGACATTTTGGGCAGTTTGTTGTTGCATAAATGATATGCGTCTGGTCCTTTTTCATGGTGTCACCTCAAATTTCTGTAAATGCGTCTGGCCTTTGGTCGCGCACGCCCTTCCAGCTCGGTTATAAATTGGCATGATTGTCTCTAAGTCTTTCCTGTTTCTTTCCTTATTCAGGTTTCGTTCTTTTTTAGCCATTATTGTTCGCCCCGTAATTGATGACCTTGTAGGGTTTTTCGGCTATCTTCATTAGCTGAATCATGTTCTTTGTGCCAGGTGAGATCCCATCCCAGAAGGCCAGCAGGTTATCGCCGTATTCAGCCATGGCTGCATTCCGGGCGGGGCCTGCAGACTTGCCCTCGCTCCATTTGGCCGGCATGAGCTTCACCGGAACATCGTGTTCGTCTGCCCAGCGTTTCCCCAGGGAGTCGGCCCCCTTGGCTCCACCGCAGACCACCTCGTCTACTACATCAACGTTATTGACTACCCGATCCATTATTTCACATAGAAGTTCGTAGTCATCGAAGGTTCTGCTGCCTGCGATAATAAGCTTCATTCCGACATCCTCTCCTCAATTTCTGTTTCTAGTTCGGCTCTGCATTCGTCGATGGTGCACATGATGTTTCCGATTTTGGCTGCGACGGGTGAGTCTTGCCCAAGGATTTGTTCGATCTGCAGTGAGACATCTGATACGATGTCATGAACTTTGCTGAGTTTATCGTCCCATATTTCCTGTTTAGATCGCCTCATACTTATTTCCTCCAAACCAACGATTTTTTAAACCAGTCTTCAAAATATTGTTTATTTTGTGAATAAAAGTAACCGAAGTTGGCGTCGAGGATGAAAGTTTGTGAGTAGTCATCTGGGCTTCTCGTAGTCCTACCCGCCGCTTGTTGAATGGAGATGGCTGTGGTTAGGCGATACCAAAGGTCGAAATTGTATTTCTTGATGTCGGATTCGTTCCTCCTTTTCACCCACCCTTCGAGACCAGGATATGGGACCTTAGGAATCACGTTCCTTTGGAATCGTGATCCAGCTAAATTTAATCCCTCGTCATACGCCATGCATAGCCATATACATTCCTTAGAATTCATGAATTGCTCTAATGATTCCTCGCGCGTGTTTCGTTCCTGTAGGAGCACCAGAGGGCTATTCATGGCATCTCTGAGCTTCAGGCCCAGGCCAAAGCTGTGGCAATGCACAATCGTCTGTTTTGGACAGCCTTTGTGGATCTCAAGGATCTTGGCTGCCATGGCTGGGATTGTTTTATCCTGGTTTGCTCGGCTCATTTTTCCCACGGGCTGATAAAATACTTGTCTCCGGTTAGCGGGGATTGGGTGCAGAGCTTCAACTCGTGTAAAATCATCGCATAGTAGTGATGTATTTGGGGTACCAGAGGACATGATTACAAGTCTTGGCTGTCGTATTAACTTTTCAAATAGAGGTTTACCATATATTAGTTTGAATTTTCGGCCATCGTCCACGTAATAGTCATCGGGGTTTTTGGCTAACAACATGATCCTGCTTGCTTTATCGATTTGGCGATCAATCCGATTCAGTTTTTGTGTGGCTTCCTGTAATGGTTTTAAGTATTTTGCATCATTGGAGTCTTTTCTACGTCTCATGATGCTTTCCAATTCATTCTCAAACTCCTCTTTTTCGTCAAACATTTCTAATAACCATCTGTGGATGGAATTTGGTAAGTTTTCTAGATCTATGAAATTGGGTAGAACTAATTCAAAGTGATTTAGCAGTTTATCTTCGATACCGGTAGACTCGTCGAAGATGTACATGTCTACGTCTACTTTGTTATAAAGAGCGAAATCCAAAGTGCATGCTTTGATGGACGTGGACTTAAAATGGCGCTTGGCTATGGTATACTCGCACTGATTGCACTCTTTGGGTCTCTGTTTCATGAGAGCTGATGTTCTGAATGGACACTCTCCTGCATCCAGTCCTGGGACAGCGATGCATGGGTAATTACTTTTCCCCATGACGGTTGGTATACCCAAAGCGGTTTCGTCTCGTATTTGTTTGACGAGGTTTCGCAATGGGGTGGTGTAAACTACGTCTTTGAAGGTTTCTGGATATAGTTCTAAAAGGGCTAAGCCGATAGCTCTATTGACGATAGTTTTACCCATAGCTGTAGGAGCTGCCAGTTCTATAACTTTTGATTTAATCTCCCCTGATCTAATTTTCTCATAAGTATCCAGAACGTGCTGAATAGCCTCTTTTTGTCCTATACGATACTTCGGATAAATATTATACTTGTCAAGATCCATAGTTTCCTCGTTGTGTTTTTATAGTAGATCGATAATCAATACAATAGGCAGACTGAATAGAGCGCCTTCACGGTTCAGTCTGCTTCTATTGCCGCATAGAGCTTTATGAGTGCTTTTGTTATACTACTATCCTTATTCAAGATGTAGAAGCGGGTTCTTCGGTCTGAGCTGATGGTTGCAATCAGGCCATATTTATCCAATACCTGCCATGCGTCGTAAAGAGTTTTTCGACCCATTTCGAGTTCGGTTATGATTTGAGTTTTGTTGTAATTATTAGGGCTATTTTCGATTAGAAAACCCATGATTTTCATGGCTGGTTTGTTTCCAATTAGTTCATCGTAGCGTTCCATAGAAGATACTCTAGGATATCTATAATATATATAGTTTTTGGTAAGATGTTCGAGAAGTAGTATGGCAGGACATTGAGACCCTCCTGCCTGGGCAAGCTCTAAACTCAGGTGCCGAAATTGTGCCATCGGCGGGGCAGTTGATGACCAAGAGGCCTCGTATGTTCAGGATGATCCTGAGGCTCTGGCGATTCTGGCGCGAGCAGCCATGTTCAAAGATGCATCCTTTATAGAAACTCCTATAGAGTTATTGTCGAACATTTTAAACCTCTGTTACCTATTTGTAACTATAATTTTGGCAAATATGATTTACCGTCATATATTTCATCAATTATCTTATGAAGCATCGCTTCCCATCGTTCTCTTTCATAGTTTGTTTTATTATGGCATTTGTCGCATAGTGCTGCAAATTGTACTGGTTTCTCATCACAGCAAGCTTGTTTGTTATATTCAATATGATGACAGCAAAGTTGTCTACGATTTTCTTCAGTTGTTTTTCCACAGGTAACACATTCATAATTGAAGAATGCTCTTATGCGTCTTCGTAATTCCTCTGTCCATTTTCGGCAATACGGTTCAAAACTTTTACCTCCTTGCCAGTTGGGTGCTTTTTCACCTAGTTTGACAATGGATTGTTTTAGTTTTGTGTCTTCTGTAGTAACTTTACCTTTATTCCAAGCAGGATGCCCTATTTTATATGGTGTTAAATTAGCAATTTGTTGGTCTGCTGGCCTTCGATGGTTTCGTTTATTGGACATCGCTACTTTTTTTATATGTTCTGGTGTTTTTGGTCTTCCGGTAAGAGATTTTGAAATTTTTATTTTATGCTCTTCTGATAATGGTATTCCATGTCTACTGGGACGACTAGAGGATGCTGCTGATATACTTTTTGCTCGGTGTTCTGGAGTTTGAACATATCCAAATTTAGTCATATTGGTTGATATTAGGAAGGATACGATCCTTCCCAATCTCCGATCTCAACGTTGTTTCATAAGTTCTTATAGTTTTCGCTACTTGTGACCGCCAACCTTCACGATGCCCAGGCGTTTCATTCGATCCCAGGCTGGCTTTGGATCATACTTGAATCTGATCTTCCAGTCTCCTCGGGTCCATCTGTTGCCGGCACCATCTACGTACATGGGGTCAGAGCCGACTTCAACGATTTCGCCATCTACGATACGTTTAATGGCTTCGGGTGTCTTGCAGAAAGATGCAAATTCTGCATCTGTTAGACCGGCTCCGAAGTCAGTGCATTCGCATTCTTCGGGCTTGGGAGCTTTCTTGAATTTCATATAGGTACCTCAGATGTCTTATTGATCAGAATTATGGGCAGTTCACCGGCCGGTGCTGCTTCAGCCGTTACATTGATGGTCATGGGGTCAACGTAGGCAGCTCTGGTGCTGCTGGCCTTGATCACCCAGACTCCCTTCGCATTCAGTTCTCCGGATGGGAAGCCACTGACCAATGCACCCATCCTACTAGCGTTGAAGGATCTCGTCTTGAGAGTTCCAGTTCCATTTCCGTCAACGATGGTGCTGGTTGCATCTGATTCGGCAATGATGCTACCGGTAAAATCGTCTACTCGAACGGAATAATCTGCAGCTCTGAAGGAATAGCTTCCTATGCCTTCGGTGATGTTAAAACCAGTTGACAGACCACCTTCATAGCGCTCTGCAGCATATTCGATGATCCCAGTTCCACTTGCCCGGTCAGAGATGTAACCATCGTGCCAGGCGTTAATTTGCCCCTCTCCCTTAAAGTCTTCCGACAAGGCGAAGCAAGCCGAAATAGAAGAGATTAGCAAAATAGCCAACAGAATAACCTTTTTCATAAAACCTCCTGTAAAAAGGATTGGTGGGCTGCTCAAACACATGGTAACCAGTCCACGGAAATAGATCCGCAACTGCTATTGCCCCAGAGCTGAATGAACTTCTCGATGGAGAAGACGCCAGTTAGATCTTCAACGGATCGGCCATACTCAGCATGGCGGCCCTTGAGCTGCTTGTCAGCCATGGGATCACGAGATACCCAGCCAATATGAGCAACGCCGATTATGTTGGAATTAAGGTTTGCTTCCAAGACGCCGGTGCAGCACGCAGGACAGGAACCATCCTTGCCGTTTGCCTTATCGGTATCGCGAGATGCTTGTACAGTACCATAACCTCTGGTCTTAACTTCGGTGGTCTTCTGCAGGTGCTCGGCATGGGAGTACATTTCGGTGAGTACTGCTCCAATCCTGTAGTTCTGCACGCACAGCTTCTCTACCCACTTCTGGTCATAAGTTCCGGTCTGGTAAGATACGGGCATATATTCGAATTCAGCTTCCTTAGTGAAATTAATGTAGTCCATGGGGCATGCTGTGCCGGTAGGCCACTGGCAAAGGTCACTGATCTCGGTACCGCCTCTCTTAAGTTGTCTCTCGGCCTCCAGCTCAGTTCTCTCAGTAATGACATTGCCGGAACCGGATTCCTTTTCTACAAGCTTCTGACCCTCAAAACCGGTCTGAGTGGAGATAATCATCTCAACGTTCTTGTAGCCGACACCCTTGACGGATGCCTTTTCGTACATGTAGTTGGCAGCTCCTGCCATACCCACAACAGCCATCATCGCCATGATGACCAAAACAGCTATCAGTTTTCTCATTTCTTTCCCTCGCACTTGATGATTATGAACCCGGCCCTGATAATTGGAGGGACCGGGCCTCGGGTGGATGTTAGTAGGACCAACCACAGGATGGCCCGATATAGTTAAGATGTTTCCATAGTATTTAGTTTCTTGGGTCAACTGAAGAGGGTTTGTTGTCTGGACTTCTTCATTAAATCCATCGTACCTATTCCAAAACTTGCAAAGATCCTCGAAAGTGGAGGCAGAAGCTGTTTTTCCACGTAGTATTCCGTGTCAACTTTCAAGTTGTGGGTTACGATGTATTCTGGATCCTCGGCCCTGGCTGTCATTAGTTCTTTTCGCTTTCCTCTCCGATGGTTGCCTTTGATAACTATAAATGGTATTCTATCGCCTATTACATACTTATGAACTCCCCGTGCTTCGAGCTTTTTGACCAGCTCAGAGTGAGGCTGAACCTGTTTGTAGCTCTCGGGATTCATGGTTAACGTCCTGGTGAGAACTAAATCCTTTAGAGTGTCGGGATTGGGCGATTTAACGTCATTGAGGGCCTTTCGGGCATGATCCAGTGCTTTATCGGTGTCGCCGTCTATCAGTATTAGTTCAAGACATTTTGTGAGAGTGCTGGCTGTAAGATTGCACCAATCTCGACGTACTGTTTCAATTCCTTTTGCCTTGATAACTCCTTTGTCGGGAGATTCAAACCGATACATGGCATAATGCTTTTTGGCGACGACGAGTAGACGCTTGGCATAGGCTTCAAAGACCAGCTCCATGGGCTCGGGCAGGCCAGCCGTTATGATTTTGGCTACTTCTTTACCGATCTTTTTGGCAGTTTCGAAGTCAACGCCACCGGTTATCGAAATGAAAACTGAATCAGTGTCTCCTGACACTACTTTTAGTCCGTACTTCTTTCCCTCCAGCTCGAAGTTTGCGTGCTCTTCTACGATGCTGCAGGTCCGGAGAAGGTTCTCTCGGCCATATGAGGTGACTGAATTTGCGATAACGTGAGAGAATAGTCTAGCCCTCGTGTAGCCGGTGTAGCCGTAAAATGAATTCAGCAGGATCTTCATGGCCTGCTGCTTTGCATCCAGTGCGTCTCGCTCATCTTCAGTGGCGGCCGTTTTCATGGCCTTTTTAGCGGCAATGCGCTCAGCCAATAGGGTTTTTAGAATACGGGGGATGATACCCAAATAAACAGAATGGGGAACGAACTTACCTCCGCTTGGAGAGACCAGGTTCTCACAGTCAGGCTGCTCGTCTCTGATTTCAGTCGTATAGCAGAGGTTGTAGGCCATCATGATGGTTGGATAAAGCGATTTGTAATCTAAAATATCCACGTCCTCGGTCAGTCCAATGGTTGGATCCAGAACTATGGCCCCCTTGATGGCTGCGGCTGCCATGTCATCCTCATCCATGGCTGTCTTGGTGCCCATGACCCGATGTTCGAGAAGGAAAGCTCTGGAGATCCTGGCTTCGATCATGTGAGACTGGCCGCCGTTCACGACGACCTGCAGGAAAGCTCCGCTGGCTCGGGAGAGCGCGAGGTATTTATCCATGACCTTCAAATCCTTAATCATCTTCATAACCAGCCATGAATCACGGCGGGAGTATGAGATAAATTTCGCGATACCGGGGCCCTCCCAGAGGGCTCTCATCTCCCCCGGCTTGACATCCAACTTCTCGCTGTGGAGGATTTCCGTTGCCACGTTGGAAAGCTTATAACTTTTTAGTCGGTATTTGTCGATGGCCTTGACGGCTGGCAACATGTCGAGGACAATTCTTCCCGTTATGGAGACTGAATATTTGCCCAGGAAGCTTCTACAGTAAGGAGCCTTGCCGTCCCGAGTGAATCTTAGCTTGACACCCAAGATCTCCGCTCTGGTGGTTATATAGGGCAAGTCAAATCCATTGGAATTGTACCCGGCGATGATGTCCGGATTGAACTCTTCCACGATGAAGGAAAGTTTCTTGAGCATATCGGTTTCATTGTCGGAGCAGACCACATCATGCCTGGGGCAGCCAATGTCCTTTGCAACCATCACTATGTTATCCTGGCCTCTCCATGGGGGCGAAAACTCCAGACTGATGAGGATTATGGGATTTACATCAGGCGTCGGGAGGCCTCCATTGTCCTTAGGTAAAGCTTCAATATCGATAGCTACGATGCGCATGGGTGCTTTGGCTTTGTCCTCGACTCCGATAACATCCGTATGATTGATGGAAGGTTGATTCGGTACTATTACCCACCCAGAACCAGCTATTCCATGATCAAGCATGAATCGGTCAGAGAACATGACATCGGTTTCGTATGTGATGTAATCATCCATATCACAGAATTCTTTTAGGATTTTAGTGTCTTTGGGATTTTTGACTGTGACTTTAAGCATCTGGGTAGGTTTGGTTTGAAATCCAATGGGCCGGAACCTCCAAACATCCTCGAATCTCATTTCAACGTGTATCTGTTTTCCGAGATCCGACAGGTATTTCTCGGCATCTGGGAGGGATGGGTGCTCTATGTAAAAATAAGGTAGGAACCCAGTGACATATTTTTCGACTGGGGTCCCGTCCTGGGTGATCCCGTAAATTACAACTACGGGGAACCCATTGGTGTCATATTTGTAGGTAACGTCGAGAATCTGTATTTTCATAATGCCTCAATGCTCTGCTAATTATGGTTGAATCGAGGGCTGACTGCTCGAATCTCCCAGAGCTTCTTTCCTTCCCGAAATAGATCGTACCATCGCTTATTCAACGGCACGAAAAGTCGATCTTCACCTGGGGTTTTCATATTCCTCTGAAAATACTATTCGTATTATTCTAGCATTTTTTAATACCCGTTGGCACATGATACAAGGCGCGTGCGTACAATATAGAGTGGCATTTTTGATGGAGTTTCCCCGGATGGCTGCATTTATGATGGCATTAACTTCAGCATGTACCGCACGACAGGTTTCAAATTTAACAGCATGCTCCGGTTTTGAGCAACCAACCTCGGTGCAATGTTCTTCTCCATGGGGAGCCCCGTTATATCCAGCACTTATAATCTGCCCGTCTATTACGAGTACAGCACCTACTTTTCGATGCGTACATGTAGACCTGGATGCAATCACTTTACATACTTCTAAAAAGTATGTATCAAGATCTGGCCTGATGTCGATTAATGTTTGAGTTTTCATTTCTCCCCCCAACCGCGTTCTTCGAAATCTTGGAATCTCTCAAAAGTATGTTGAATGCCTTGTCGTAATACATCTGCTGGTAGTACTCCGAGATCATAACACAATAGCTCAATTTGTACCATAGCATCTCCCAATTCTAGAATGGCATTAGCTCGTAGAGCGGTAGCCTCTAAAGTAAATATACGAGATTGAAGTAGATTATAGGCAATTTGAGCGATCTCTTTATTTAGGATGATAATTCGGTCCTGTGGTGTCTTTTTATCCCTCTCCAAAAGGTGAAGGGTTCTGGTTGTGCGTTCAAATACCATTCACATGCCTCGGAAAAAGGACTTTTCCACCAACATGGTTGCGGTTGGTAGATCCGGGAGATAAATGTGAATGGAATCGTTGCTGTCCATGATGTTTTCGATAATGCAGTTATTTGGATCCAACACGTATCGATAAACCATATCAGTTAAGGCAATGAGGTTTGATTGCCAGGCACCCCAGGCGTCTCTGGATCTCCAGCTAAAATGGACGGAGACCTTCATTTCACCTTCATGACGGATCCTTATGCGCTGCAGGCAGGGACTTGCAACGTTGCCCATGTCCTCCTCCGGCTGCCATGTGATAGCCTGGCTGCGGTTCGAGCAGATTCCGGTGGATATTTGGACTTCCAGATCGTCTTTCATGGCCTTGAGCTGGTCGATAAATCCATTATACCTGGCAAACCTATCGAAGTACATGTATGCGAATTTGGCATCCTCGGATTTTAGATCATATGCTTTCAAAAACGCCCATGTAAATTCGTCACAGTATTGTTTGACCAGTTTGAACGGGTTATCGGGATGAATAGCCCATTTTTCGAGCTGCTTGATAGCATTTCCTCTCAATATAATAGTTTGGGATGTATCCAAGGCTTTCTTCGTGTGCTTCTGATCTCCGAAGACAATTGACTTTCCTTTAAGGCAATTTCGTAGGACCTGCAGCCATGCTGTATTGAAGTCCTCGGAGATTACCTCGTAGTGGGGAGTTAGCATACTACGTGTTTTGGGCTCGAACCTATTTAAACATTGTGATAGGTCTGTCCTAGCAAATGTATTTTAACATGTAGATGTAATAATACCGTGATGGCTAACTATCCTATGAATAGGGAAGGCTGCATTACGGAATGCATTGGCGGGAAGTTGATCCTGAAATGCCCAATCGCCCCAGCAGTTGAACGGGATCTAGGCCTTTGTAATCCGGCCACGACTTTTGGGACTACATCACTCCCATCTGGGTCTTCTGTTGCGGCTCAAGCACGTACCGCTGATCAGCTAATGCGGATCGCCCAGATGCAAGGCAAGATGAATGACGAATTGGCCGCGGCTGAGCTGAGGATGAATCCCCCGAAGCCAAAACCTGGGAAGACTAATCCAGCGTTCGTAGCTGCAGGGATGGCTGGGATCGCACAGGCCAAAGCAAAGACGGAACAAATGAGACGCAATGCGTTTTCACATGTAGATTAGGAGTAAATATGGCTATAGCTGAAGAAAAGTTTCCATGGGAATCATATACTGAGATGGTTGCCTTTGTGGGCCTGATTATAGGCCTGGTAGCGTCATTTAACCTGGTACCTGGACTCGTGATTACAACTGAGCAGACGGCTGGAATTGCATCCATTCTGTTCCTGTTGGTCATGATTGCGAGAAAATATGGATCTGGTGGAAAGATCGTGTTGACGAAAGAGGTGGTCGAAGAGCCTAGAGTCCCTTAGACCAGATACCATCGGCATCAAATATTTTTTTAGCGTTTTTCCCGAGCTTTCGGTTATTGATTTTAATCTCTTCGAGAACGGTGAAGTCTCCTGCGTCTAGGCAGGCCTGGGCGACTGTCATGAACCCATGGACGGATCCGAACTGGGAGATCAGCTCGTCTGCCCGCTCCCATCCCACGGCGGATAAGTTCGAGAGCATGTTGATGGCTGCCATATTTTTCAGGGGTTTGCATAAAAGCGAGATGGGTGGATCGTCTATGATGTCATGGGTCATGAGTTTGAGTAAGGCTCGATAACTGAAAATTGGGTCCCGAGACAAGAAAATGGGTGTAACGCCCAGCTCTTTGATGTCTCCCAGGATTGCCAAGAGAAGATCTTCGGATTTGGAGAGCTGATCCTCGGTTTTCTCTACAGGGCCATCGGGGGTCATGTAGATGGCCGGGATGGCTTCTCGAACATCGTCCAGGCTACCCAGGATGGCGATGTAGGCATGATCACAGGTTATGGCTAAATCCATTGCCTGGCGTCCGAGCCGGCCTTTTGGAGGTAGTGAGGCCCACAAATCGGGAACCTCTTTTACCTCGACGCCGACTTTTATCCCGTTGCCTTCGAGTAGTAGGTCATATGGGATATTGGCTGCTTGGGGAGGGGATATATGCTTCTTATAATAAATCCATGCTTCATAAAGGAAGTCGGGTCGTTTGGAATTCTGCTCATTGGTGTCATACTGTAGTGTGAAAATACTTATCCCTCAGTTTCTGCATGTTCTCTCGTATGCGTTTCATTTCGGGGCCATACATTATTCCTTCATAGCGTCACAGATAGCTATGCAGCAACGGGACATTTCGCCAGCCACTCGCTCGATGGGGCAGAAGGTGTCGGAAAATTCATCTTTGCTGATTTTGCCTGTCTTACGAAGGTGTTCCAGCACTTCGTCTACGACATCGGCGGGTAGTTTGATATTACGCACGATTTCTGCTTTTGTTTTGCAGGAGTCCAACGCCCCCATAACAATATTCAAATCCTCTAAAGTTGCAGGTATAAGTTATTCCTCCGGGAAATTTAAATAAGCGTAATCGCCTTGGAAATATTTTGCGGCTTTATCATATGCTTTTGCTGCATCTATTTCGTCATAGTATCTACCAAGATTTATAGATTTGCCGTTTACTTTGATTGACGCCTTCCATTGAGAACGATTTTCCTCCCAAGTTGGTCCTTTATATCGGCTGGTTTTTTTAGTAATATTGCGTACCAGATTTTGAGAATTTTGTGATGGTGTTACCAATCTTAAATTGGATTTTCTGTTATCTAAAGTACGATGATTTATGTGATCAGTAAATTCATATCTAGTTAGCTTTCTATTTAGTTTTAATTCTAAAATAAGCCGATGCATTAAAACAAACTTAGAATGATAGTTTTTCGCAGCGTACCAATTTGGATTTAGAGTCGTTCCATAGTTATAGGTACCCCACCCGAGATCGCCTATATGTTTAAACTCTCGGTCTATTTGTATAACCATGCCTTGGAATGACTCTATTTCCATAGATACGTTATTTGTACTTATACCTATTTAAACTTTGTGACATGTCACTCGTTTGATGCGATTATAGCATCCCAACTTTTAATGTTTCCGATATTAGCAGGGACTACCAGTTTAGCGTACAGGGTTGTATCCACGGCTCCGGTTGGCACAGACTGGGAGTACTGCGGGGTGCCAGTAAATTCATAGTCACCTGCAGATCCGTGGAGCACGACACCCAGCCATCCTCGCCAGGGGGTGTTGCCGTGGTTTCGGACGATGTAGCCAAACCAGGTCTCTGCTGGTGGTGCTTTGATGTAGTTACAGACCGGACCTACCAGTTCCAATGTGGCCAGGAGGGATATCGGGGCGTTGCTGGACTTACAGCCAGTCATTTGGATGCCGACTTGCTTACCCTCCATAGATTCTCCCTCGGGATTCCAGACTTTCCCTTGACCCTCGAGGATGGCTAATTGGTTAATATTCACGTTATCCGGGTAATAAACCTGGCAAACCTGCCGGCCATAGGAATCCTGTCCACTGACCACTAATTTGACCACTGTACCCGGTGGGATCTTATCTGATAACCAGGTCTTAGCGGTCCTGCCGTTCGGATAGCTCAGTTCACCTGAAGAGACACCCTCGAGTCTCACTCTGAAGGGGGTCGTGACGCAGAGCTGGCCTGCAGCACAAACTTGAGAGGCCTCAAACGAATCTCCATCAGTTATTGAAATGACCCTGGCGCTTACCGTGGAACCAGTGACGGGTGTAACCAGAGGCAAACCTGCAAGATATGTAGCCAACGAATTGTTTATATTCTCTGCCCCTTTCGTGACAATATACACGTTACCGATAGGTGTTAGAGTGACGCTTGATCCCAGAGGCAGGTGTAAAACCATCCAGTCTCTGGCTTGGGCGTCATTATCGGTCGTGGTTACGATACCCTGCAGGGCAACATTTCTGGGAGTTACCGAGCACACTTGCCCAGCCAGGCAGTCAAGTAGAACGCTTATGCCGTTTCCACTGATGATGGAAATAACCTTGCCTGTCATCTCCAGTCCGACTATAGGTGGCGTGTATGTGCTTCCTAATGCGGAAAAGAGCCATGTGATGTCAGTTATCCCTACATCTGAGTCATTTTGTAAATCAGATTTTATTGCTCTAAGTAGACCTAAGGAGCTTATAACATTACCACTGAAAAAAGTGGTAGCAAGCCAGGTCTTGCGCGTGTCAGTGAGTACCATTTTAGACACCTCCATAGGTGCTGATCAAGCTCAGAACATCGGCTGCCGTAAATGCCCAGGTCCCGGTGAAGGTTGGAGTGGCATCTGCTTTGGCCGATGCAGCCAGGGCGCTATCGTTATTCACGACGGCGTAAGCATAGACGATGTGGTCTGGGCTAAGTACGTTTTCTCCCCCGATGGCTGCCAGGAATTTCTGAACAGTGGTCTGGGTTGTCGAATCCACATAGAGAGTCACAGATTTTCTGGCTATGCTCCCGGCATAAACCTGCACAGGAATGGTGTATGACTTATAGCCAGCTTTCTTGATGATGATTGTGTGAACTCCAGCCTCTACTTCGATGATTATGTCTGTATCTCCTATTTTTTCGGTTCCTTCGTAGACCTCGGCATTCAGGCCTGCAGCATCGATAAAGATGCCCGTTTGGCCAGTGGACTTGGAATACGAACTCCCACCAGACTTTTTACTGGAACCGCCACTGGATTTACCTCCACTTGATTTACCGCCACTGGTTCCTTTAGCAGAGCAGTTATAGGTACAGATCCAATTTGATGGATCAGCCAGGAAAGCGGCGACATCGGTGCCGCCAGAGTTTATGAATGCCGCATACTTTCCGGTGTCCACGGTCATCTCCGCTCCACCCGATTCCGTTTTCTTTTGGTCAACATCATAGTTGCCTGTTGCGGGATTAAGCAATTTACTATTCTGGATGATGTTTTCCGTATGCGGATAACCGGTATCGTCCGTCCATGAGATCTGGTTGCCGGATGCAGATATCTTGAAGTTTGACGGGTTATTTTGTCGAGCTGTAAATGCCGTAGCCTCGTCGGCTGTCAGGAACTGCTGGATCCTGGCATTATCGTTGATCATGCCATTGGCTTTGTACTCATTGAATTTTGCAGCCTTCTCTTGGATGGTTGGTGCTGAAGATATGTCAGTTGCAACCATCTTATTGATGGCCTCTGGTGGGAATAGCGACTGTATTTGAGCGCCGGTAAGGTCTGGATACTGGGATAGGAGTTTTGCTCTGTCAAGACTGCCATCTGGCCTGATGAATATCGATTTAAAAGCAACGGCATCCGGGCCTAGATCGGTACCTCCGAACGTTGCATATTTGGAGATTACATCTGCTGTGGTGGGTGCCACCGCAATAGCTGCGGCTTGATCTGCATTGAGCCCAGTTAATGGTACAATACCTGTTCCAGCTCCTGCAGGGACAGCTCCCACCGGTACAACCCCGCCAGCCGCCACAATGGCTGCATTCTTGGCGTTATTGTAGGCCTGCTCAGCCAGTTCTGACTTGGCTCCGCCCTTGACGAGCTGGTCATAGGCTTTGGTGAACTCTTTGGTGAGAGTATCTTTCGCGCCGGAGTTGCCGGCCGCAACCATGTGCCCGAGACCGACTTGAACTGCCAAGGCTGGATCGGTAATACCTAAGCCCTGGGCGATCAGGTTGTTGGGGCCCACGTCACCATTGCCTTGGATGTCGTAAATACGTCTTACCAGGTCACCATCCAAGAATGCGATGGTTTCGGGATGCTGTGACCAGTAAGCAGGTCTTTCGCTTTCGGGTCTTATGGAGCCCCAGCAACCAGGCCCGAAGGTGCATCCGGATGTGTCAGCTACCCAGAGACCACCATTGACACCTTTTGTAATTTTATCTCTCATCATTGCAGGCACGGCGTTTTCATTGTACCATCGGAAACCTGCCGCTCCTGCAAAGATAATATCGGAGAAAGGAACATTATCCAGCAGCCAGTTGAATGGACCGAGGATCTCTCCAACTCTCTCCATGGCTGGTATGCCCGATTCTGACAAGAACGTCATATACTGATCGAGGGGAGTATTCCAGCCGGTCATCTGAATGATGGACTGGAAACCTTCCTCTGCAGCGAAGTACACGAACATCAAACCGTTAGCTACTACCCACACTTTGAAAGCTCCCTTGACAAGGGCCCAGGGGCTGGTTGCTACCTTCCAAGCAAATCCACCCAGGCCGGTGACGGATCCACGGATGAGTCTGCTGAACTTGTTTTGGGGTAGCACCGTTTTAATTTCGGTAAGTGTTTTTATATCCTCGACTGTATATTGTCGCTTTGTATAAAGCTCGTCTATGAATTTCTTTTGCTTGCCGTTTAGGGTATTGTACCTGGGGCTTGCCTTTACTTCATTGATGATTGAGTCCTGGGCTGCCTTTTGGTATTGCGTGGCAAGATTTGGATCAATGTCGTAGACTGCATTGAAGGCATCGTCTGCGAACCTTTCATCCTTAAGTGCAGCTCGAACGTCCTTATCGGCCAACAGCTTGCGCAAATCGGCTGATTTGTCGGCTGTGGCTGCATCCAGTACACTGTTAAGCTTAACTCTACCCAGGTCTGCACCGGCTGAGACGCCCTCGTAAGCCCCTGCATTATCTAAAATGCGCTCCATCTGCTGATAATCTTGCTGATTCAGAGCGCGGATCCTGGCCTTACTGATTATCTCCTGATCAGGTTTGGACATTTTGGAAATTAAGGAATCATCTAACCTGTTAGCGGCTCCCTGGTAGTTGAGACCCATGATTTTTTCGGCCTGGGAACGGTCGCTACCCAGCTTCTCAGAGATGGATGCTGCGAGGTCTTCTGCTTCTCCTCGGGACATGTTTTTAACGGTGTCCCGGAAGGATGCGCTCTTTCCCAAAGTCTCTTCTAGTGTCTTTTTGCCATCAGCTACGGGTAATGTGTCTAGCTCTCTCAGCAAATCGTCAACTGCATTCTTGCCATCTACAACATGGACAGCTCCGGCTTTCTGTTGTTTGGCGGCTTCGTAGGACTCCTGAATGAATCGCTTGCTTTTGTCGTTGAGGCCGGCTGCCTTGACTTTCAGGGAGTCGATTTGAACTTTTATTCCAGCTTTTTCTGATTTGGCTGCTGTTGCGTATTTTTCTCCTAATTCCCTTAGTTCGTCACTAACGGCTGAAATGTCCTGCTCAACGGCCTCTCTTTCTGCAGTTCGGAGTCTGGATTTTTCTGCAAGCTTACCATAATCGGTTGCAGCGTCTTTTGCAGAGGTTGCTGCTGCTGGCTCCCCATTTCTAACGAAGTTTGTTTTGGCTGTATCCAGACTGGCTCTGAGGTCAGATACTGCAGCTTCTGTGCTTGGCCTGGGGTCTTCTGCAAAGCGAGTCTCAGCCTCAGCGACTTCTGTCTCCAGTTCTTTTACTTTACTGGGAATCACTGTCCGAGGCGGCGTTTCAATATGAGAAGCAACTGGCGCACCATGCGCCATAAGCTCCTCTTCGTCAGCTCGGATTGATGAGGATAATGAGCTGATTAGGTTATCTGCCATGCAGTTGGTACTTGGCATCCTATTTACCTCCACTCAATGGGTAGTTATTTATAGTCATAGTGGTATTACTCCTCTGATGTTTACGCAAAGAACTTTGCAGATAGTTATCGAGAAAGATGAATCTCTCACCAAAACCCTCGATAGCTTTACTCAGGTATGCAATAGCATATCTGAAACTGCCTGGAACTTGGGTAAGCCTCTGAAAGCTTTGGATCTGCATCGTAGTGTTTATGATGTGGTCAAAGGTAAAGTTTCCAGCCAACTTACTTGCACAAGCATTAGGTTGACTGCTGGAGCTTATGCTGCGGCTAAAAAGAATGGTCATGCGCTTAAACATCCTTTCAACTGGCATAAACAGTTTGCTCTCTTCCTGGTTGGTAAGAGAGGACGAGATGCAAGTTTTACTAAGGATGGACTTTTGAGTGTGTCCACAATTAATGGTCGCAAGCATCTTAAGTATTCGATCCCTGAAGCATTTCAAGAGGATTTTTACAATGCTACCGAAATTGATAGCATCATAGTTAGAGATCTTGGAAACACGCTCATTGGCTATGTTGCCTACACGGTTGAACTTCCTGAGACTTCGGGAATTCATCCAGTGGGTATTGATCTTAATGAGACTAATGCTATCGTGGCAGTTGATGCAGACGGAAACGAGCTTTTTATAAGCGGCTTGGATCGGAAAATCAAAAACAAGCGCACGTCGAAGACCATCAAGCGACTTCAAAGAAAACTTGCTCAACATAAGGCAGAGGGAAAAAATACTCGAAGCATTGTTCGAGCCCTCAAACGGCTGAGGAGTAAGCGAACTCGCAGAACTAAAGATTTTTGTCATTGCGCGTCTAAGACGTTGGTTGAATGGGCTCCACAGAACTGTGTTCTTATATTTGAGGATCTTGATTTTAAGCAGGGAAAACAAGGCAGTAAAGCCTGGGATAGACGATTCTCTGTCTGGCCTCGTGGTATGATCTTTAACCTGACCAGTTACAAAGTACAAGGTAAGGGAATGGTTGCTAAAGTTGATCCTCGAAATACATCTAAGAATTGTTCTAGGTGTGGCCTTAAGGGTATCCGAAATCGTCATTCTTTCACTTGTCCTCATTGTGGATTCTTGATTCATGCAGACCTCAATGCCGCAGTTAACATCCGAAATCGATTTACTGCATTACGGTGCAGTGAGGATTTGTCAGTATCCTCTGAAGCCTCGACATAATTAGGAGGCAAACCTCTCCCAAAAAAGGAAGAGGTAACTGACTTCACTGTCCTCCCGCCTTGCGAACTACGTATTGTAGATCGGCCTCAGTCAGATCTTCTCCCCGATAGAGGTTTCCACTTTTGGTTACGTATTCAGCACTCCTATCGATTTGACCCATACTAGTAAATGTGGCTGGTGCTGTTGCATTAACCTGGGGTGCTACTACTCCACCAGGTGTTAATGTAGTTTCGGAATGCAAAGCTCTCTGTGAAGCTTCAAAGTTTGCAACCAGGTTATTTTTGTAGTTCATGCCTTCCATGCCGATAATACCTGCGCCCAGGCCCGCTCCACCGGCTGCTGCTATGGTCAGGAGAGGAGTTAGAGCCTTTCCTTCTGCACCCAATCCTGCGGCGAATCCTGTACCGGAACCGCAAACGATCTTTTCAGCATCACCGAAGCGGTCAGCAAAGTTCGTCTTTATGTCTCCAACGTTTTTCAGGAGTGCATTCTTGTCTTCTATGCCCTGTTTTACCTCTTCAATGTGGGCATACTTGGTCTTTTTGCCGGCCAACATATCTGCTCGGGATCTGGCGACACGGTTATTGATCTCCTTAACTCGTGAGTCGAGAGATCTCATGAAGTTACGATCTTTGATTTCTCCTCTGATTATCTCCTTTCTTGCTTCGTTGAGCCCCAGTTTTTCGATATCTAGCTGCTCAATATCGTCCATGTTTCTTGCAACCATATCTTTGAAGGTTGCTTCGTCCATGCCCTTCAGCTCACCTTTCCAAGCGGTCTGCAGCTCGTCAACCTCCACCTTGGTTGCCCGTGGTGCTTCTGCCTGGGTGAATACCGGTTCGGGTTTCACAGGTTCTGCTACGGCTTTTACTGGTTCCGGTTCTATGACCCTAGCTGTGGTGGATTTTACCTCGGAGGCCCTTAGATCATCCATGAGGTTTGCCCTGGTCTCGTCGATGTATTTTGTGAGGTATGGCAGGTCTTCGGCAGGCAGGTTTCGAATCTCGTCGGCATTGGCTGTCAGGAATGCTCGGTAATCTGCAGCACCCAGTTTCTGAATGTCGGTACCAGAGAGTCCATTGATCCGGATTGCGTCCTGCTCAAAGAGGTCCACCTTTTTGCCCACGGTGAAGGCCTTGGATTTGTCGGCCTCTCGAATGGTGCTCCAAACTTGTCCGTCAGGGGTCCTCAGTTTGATTTCAACGAACTCTTTCCCCATGTCCTTAGACAAGCCGCCAGCGTCCGTCAAACCCTTCCAAGTGGCCTCTGGGAAGCTAAATGGATCGACTCTGGTCACGGATTCGATTATGCTTCCGTCAGCACCATCTGGGATTCTGAGTTCTTTTGGCACGTTGGTTGGCATTTCCCAGAAGTACATATCCAATGGCGCACGAGTAGAGCTAATAGCCTCTTCTGCACCGGTTATGAACTCATTCTTGGCTACGAAGGAAATGTCTTTGCCATCCGGAGATCTTACGACCCAACCATCCAGCTTCTTATAGGTCAACCTGGTTGCCCGGTAACCATCCTCTCCACCAATCACTAAGCCTTCTTTATTGGCTTTCTGGTATGCCGTTTCCATGACATATTTGGTTGGACCTTTGGCTTTCTCACCTACGATGATGTCAGCGTACTTGTTATTACCAAGAACCATGTCAGAGACGCTGAAATCTACGTTCTCTGCCTTCCACCATGGGGGCATGTCAGTGATGAGATTCTTGGACGATCTCAGGGCTTCAACAGTCTTATCCCAGCTCTCTGATGTTGGAATTGTCCAATCCTTCTTAACTTCATTAAACTTATTGAGTAGATTGGAAACGTTACTTGGTTCCCCGGCATAGTACCCGAGTTCGGCATTGATGATCTTTTTGGTTTCAGCCGAAGCTCCCTGGTACTCATTGGACATGACAAACTTGCCCAGATTCTCCTCTGCTTTGGTCTGATGCACGAGGATTTCTTTCTCGGGGGGCAAACCGGAGGATTTGATTTCGGCATCCGTCATGGTTCCAATCTGTGCTCTGTTGCCTGTGATCATGTTCTCGAAATCAACCATAGGCATTAGGTTTGCACTGGTTTCACCACCGGTTGCAGCATCGAAAGCAGCTTGGCCTTCAACAGACATTCTTGATCTCAGGTATAAGGCACGGTCGATCTCTTCCGCAGATAAGGACTTTCCATCCTTAGCTTTGATTAAGATTTGAGTATCCTTTTCGGACTTGATGATTCGGTCAAAGTCCGGGGTCTTGGTAAAGGCGGTCCAAGCATCGGTTGCCTCTTCTACGGTGGTTGCCCTAGCTTCAATCGGAGCTACCGAGGCTGCATAGTTAGTCTGCAGGTCCGGTACATAGGCATCGTATGAAGATGGTTGCTGATAGGTTTGCACCTGTGTTGGGGCTACGGGTGTAGCTGCAGCCGCTTTATCGGATAGGTACTTACCGTATTCGTCAGGAGTCTGCCTGGCATTGGTCCATGGATTCTGGATTTCGAAGCTCCCATCTGCTTTCTTGAAGTAGTAATATCCACCTTCAGCATTCCAGATAGGAGTATCAGCAGAACCCATGAGTGCCGTGTAAACGTCCTTTGGCACCCAGTTTCCGGTCATCTCGTCGAGATACTGAACGGTTTTGGTGACATCGTTAGTTCGGATCCTGGCCGTGCCATCTACTCCCATGGTAAATGTCGGGTTATTAGCGGCAATGGCTGCTCTTTCTGCATCCAGCTCACTCTTTGTCACCCATCCACCGGCTGAGTCCTGGTACTTCTCCACGGTCCACTTGCCGTTTGTACCCTTATCGATTTTCTTGTAAGTATTGGTCGCTGTATCGTATTTCGACCTTCTGAGTTCTATTCTTTCTGCCACTACCTTTTCGTAATCGGTAGTAGACATTGCAACCAATGTCTCTGGATCTTCAACCTGCCAAGTTTTGCCACCATCGAGGCTACGAACCCTGGCTCCCCAGTCGGTGTTATCGGTCCACTTACTGATATCAGTTGTAGTCGTGATCGGGGGCGTGTATGTTGCTCCTCCATCGCTACCACCGCTACTACCACCATAATCTCCTCCCCCACCGCCCCCGCTGGGTGCCTTTTCGCTGTCGAGTTGGGCATTTATGTCAGCTAGTTGCTGATCCATCTTATCCTGCATGTTCTTTACATCGTCTATGGTGGATCCAACTCCGGTAGATGGTGCTTGTATCTCTCCAGTGGCCAATTTGTTTTCGTAGTCCTGGGCAAATTTCATGGCATCTGCATCGGAAAGAGTCGAAGACCCCGGCACGGCTGTAATGGTCTTTTTAAGGCCTGCCGCATCCTCATAGGTGATATGGAATGTATCTTTTACAGCATCGGGCGTGATGAGATGAACCACATTTGGTTCCCCGGCATCGTTTAAGCTCTCAACACTCAGAATGCCTCTTTCTTTGGGATTGTACTCTTCGCCAACAGGCAGATACTTATCCTTGCTGTATTTTACGTACTTTTGACCATTGCTGGACCGGTAAACATCGTCTCCCAGGTCCTCTACAAGGTCAAGATCGGCTGATGTTAGCGCATTGTAAGGGATAGCAGGTTCGACGTTGCTCATTGCAGCCAGCTTCTCGGGAGTTACTAAATACTGATCCATTTCGTTAGCAACTTTGAGATCAGTGGCTTTGGCTGTCTTGGGTATGTTTACGTCTACTTTTGCCAAAGGCCCAGCGCTCAGGCTTTCCGGCGTGGCTTTTTTGAATTCGATGATCTTAGTTGGCATCTCTGGTGTCTTTTTCGTGAAGGGTACGATTTCTGTTTTGGTTTTGACTCCAGAAACTACCTCCATTTTAGATTTTTCCAGAGAGGTTGTAGCTGCCCTTACTTCGGTAGCTGTCGCCTTATCTCCTTTGACGACTACCTCTATTCGGCTACCGTCCAAACCATCGACTGCGAACTTAGAGGAATCGGCAAGGTCTACAGCCAGTGCACCGATGATTTTCCCGTCTCGGACAGCACGCATGCCCTGCGCGGTTTTTACAAGGGTGAGTACTCCAACCTTTTCGGCGACTTTTGCACCGGATTTTAAGATGGTTTTTGGGCCAGTTCCTAAAATCAGGATGGGTGCTAATAGGGCATTTAGAGGTGCGATCGGGGTTACTGGGCTGACACCTAAATCTTTCCCAAGTTGAAAGATCTGAGCATCAGCATAGGGCTTGAGATCATCCTTTAGAGCATGTTCGGTAAGACTGTCCTTTCCGAGGCCGGCCGCTCCCTGCTCGACATACTTTTTGAGAACATCCCCTATGGGTTTATCTGCTGGACTGTCTTTGACCTGTTGAGAGAAATCCGCATACTCTTTATCGGACATGCTGGTTGCTATTCCTTCCCAGTACGTGTCGCCCATCTTGCCTTCTAGGATGGTTTGCAGGGAGTTATCCACAGATGCACCCAGGAGTAGTCTAGGGTTATTCTTGGCAATTTTAGCCAGGACGGCAGGATCTGCATTGACCAGAGCTGCACTGAAGGTTTCGTAGGATGACATGCCACCAGTTTCTTTTACATCTTTGAAAGTGGCACCGGGTTTGGCCAGGTCATTGGCGATCTTATTCAAAGTCAACAGTCCGGCCACTGTCGGTTCAACCTTGTAGCCATTCTTGTATTCTGGTTTGAAAAGACCGGTGTAATAATCCTCACCCTTTTGAACTATCGAGGATGTAAGATAGCCCCATGGATCCTTGAGTGGGTCAGGTGTTGCGGCTATATTTGCAGCTCGCTGAGCCGCAGTTAGGGGTACTTCAGCAAACAACCCTGAGCTTATTTGTCGCTCACCGGGTAGCTGCAGGACTTCTTGAGCTGTAGTTGGTAGCCCGATTATATCAGATGCCCCCTTCAGGGAACCAGTATTGGCTGTCTTCATTTGGTTCAAAGTTGTCTGGGGTATCTTAGAGATTTCAGCGTCTTTCAGACCCAGTTTTTGCAACTGGTAGTAGGTATATTCGGGAATACTATGAAAGTCACCTGTATCTGGATTCGTGACTACGATGGGTGAATCTACTCTGTAGATCCCAGAATCCTCGGAGAAGGTCTCAGATGGTCTTTCTGCTACATGTCCAATTTGTACTTTGCTGGTTTTCGTGTCTACATAAACACCAAGCCTGGCATCCATCAACAGATCTGCTATCTGATCATCTTTATAGGTCTGCTTTAGGCTATTGTAGATGTCAGAATCGATCTTTACCGATCTCTTTCCATCGGATCCTATTACGTTTTTCATTTCGGTGGGCGTGAAGGTAATGATTTTAGTTACCGGGCTGATGGATGTGGTAGGCTTCCCGAAGATGTTTTTAGCGGCATTGACTTTGCTAACGGCGGCAGACACTGGTGCAGCCACTGGTTGC
>Ga0247842_10002849_pt1 | contig 24636 bp, 27 predicted proteins | sample LaCruzMarch2015__3_FD_192411 | JGI IMG/M metagenome (GOLD analysis project Ga0247842, IMG submission 192411) | Freshwater microbial communities from meromictic Lake La Cruz, Castile-La Mancha, Spain - LaCruzMarch2015_19m | ecosystem: Environmental > Aquatic > Freshwater > Lake | place: Spain...
TAAATTTTTGAAATTAAAAATGTCAATATCATTATCAGCGATATTCCTTAATTTTTCCATTCTTTTAAGAAATTGTCAATTTTTTTAATATAATAATTATCAATTTTATTTTTTATATGAGTTTTAATCCAAAAAGTTTCGTTTGATATTAAAAATAGATATTTTTCCATTTTTTTTGATAGGTATTAAGAACATATCTTTATATTTATTATAAATTAGTCCATTATGAATTTCGAAATCAACTGAAATTTGATAATGATTTATAATTTCTTTTTTAATAAAATCAAATAAGATGAATATTAATTTGTCTTCATTACATCCAATCATCCAATAAATTCCATTTATTAAAATAGGATTTGATTTGATATTAATAAATCCATAATTATTAATCCACGATACATTCATATATTCTTCGATGATATTAAAATTCGTATCATTTATTTTATCAATCTTCAATGGATTTAAAGAACTTATCATAAAATATCCTAAATCATTTGAAAAAAAAGACATTTGATTTTTATTTGTCTTATAAGTATATTGTGTTTGAATAGATGTAATTCTATATGGAGAACTGAAATATATTCTATAATTAAAGGCAAATAAAAGTAAATCTTCATTATAATCATTTAATACAACTCTATTAACCTTTTCCTTATTAATCAATTGATAATCTTTATTACTAATGAAAGTTCCGTTAATTTCATCATTACTTATAAATAAAATCAAAATCTTATCATCTGGATTACTTATTACATTTGTATATAATCCTCGTTTTGTTAAACCAAGGATAGTTGGATTTTCACAATCATCGATATATTTAATAACTGTTAAGCGTTTATCCCAATTAATATTCAATAAAACGAATAATAATAATATCAATAAAGCAAATATAACACAAACGATTAAATAAAAAATCATTATCTTATTATTAGATTAGAAATGAATACTTGTGAAAGTCCAAATTACATCTATTATATCTCTTTTATAATAGGAATAATAATCCATTTATTTATAATAAATACTTTGAATATAATTGAAAAAAGAGTTGATTGTGTTTGTGCTAATAATCCTAAAAAAGCATTCCTAAAAGAATGGTTCATATTCCTCGTATTTTTCAATACCTTATTCATCTTATTCTTTATGATAAGCAATTATGATTGTTATAAAATTTTTGCAAAAGATTATATGAATGTTTTTATAGCAATCCCATTATTAATAATTTCGATAATTATGTTAATTCGTCTATTTATATATATAAGATGGTTGAAAAATGAATGTAAATGTTCCTATCAAAGTCAAGAACAAATAATTTATTGGTATTTAATCATTCTTTTTGTAATGTTTTTTGGAATGATTTTCTTTTCTATAATTGCCTTTTTAATTATTATAATAGCAATTAAAAAAATAAATTAATCATCATAATATTCTTCATAATCATCATAATCTTCATAATAATAATCATCAATTTCATCATAATCATCTTCTTCCTCTTCTTCCAAATCAACAATCTTATCAAATTCCTTCTCATCTTCTCTTGCTTGTTCTTCTTCAAGAAATTTTCTATCTAATTCATCATAATCAATTTCTTCAACAGGATTTTTCGTAATCATAAATTTATAATGGTCTTTAATATCATCATCATAACTTTCGAATTCATCTTTCTTATCAAAATCATAGACGAGCAAAGGTTTATTCATATAATCATCTTTAAAATTGCTTAAATAATAATAATAATAATCGAATTTATTTTTCTTTTCTAATTTGAGATAAGTATCGATGAGAACATTCATCCTAATATTAAGAACGTTTTTCTTCAAATCTTTTCGTGAAATTAAGAAGGTTGAATAACAATCTAGATAATCACCTAAATCATTATTATAGAGATAATTGAAGAAGTCGAAGAGCATATTTAAAACCTTTTATTAAAATACAAATCATTTTTTATTTTTATTATTCTATTTGATGTTGATGAAAATTGAAATAGGGGATATTCAATTCATCTTTTTTAGAAAAATAGAGTTTTAAATCATAATTATAACTACCTTTCAAACCGTAGAAAGAAATATTATCAAAACTTCTTTTATCATAAGTAATTAAAAGACCAAACACCCTTTCAAAAACCTCTCTCATCAATTTAGATTTAATTTCAACAGCAAGATTTAAAAAATTATATCTTTCATTCAAATAAAGCAAATAATCTAATGATATTAGACAAGAGACACCAAAACAACCTACCCAATTATATTTATATTTATATTTAACGATTTTATCACCTTCGTTTAAATCATATATCAAATTATTAACCAAAGATTTTGCGAATTCTTGTTTATCTATGAAACCAAATAAGAAACAAATATCTTGATTTTTTACCATCATTTCATCAAATTTTCTCAATATAAAGAAACTATCTTGAATGAATATTGCTTTTGGCGTTGGTTTCAATTTTAAATAATAATAGAAACTGATGAATTCGCCTCTTCCTTTTAATTTCTCATCATTAATAGTAATGATTTGAATATTCTCATTTGTAAAATCACTAACATCATTTAAATCAACAACATTCATATTATTATCATCTATGATATAAATTATTTCATCTTTATAAAAATTTCTAATTTGTTTCACACATTCAATCCAAATAATATTATCTTTAATTTCTTTAACTTTACGATTAATAAAGAAACTTAAAGAAGACATTTATAATAAATATTTAATTTCTCTTGTTTAAATAGAAAAATGGTAAAATCAAAATCAAAATCACAATCAAACTCTCCAAATACAATAAGTAATTTTTTTAAAATGGGTTTTGGTCTTGGATTAGGTTTTATGGTAGTTGAAATAATCTTTGCCTTCGTAGCAATTGTCTTCTTCATTTCAGGATTTATCTTATTAAAAAAAGAACAAGCAAAGGAGAAGAAGGGCGAAGAGGTTAATGGAGGTCTAAAAATCCTTGCTTATATCTTAATGATTATAGGTGCTCTATTCGCACTTTTCCTAATAATCCCCATTATAAGTGAACTTGGTGGCGAGTTTGGTGATATGTAAATAAAAAATGATTTATATAATTATAAAATATATTATAAAAATGGATAATGAGGAATTATTCGCTGATTTATTCGCATATAGATTTATGTTATTAGATATATATAATAATGAAAGTGAAATAATCAAGAAGCTTAAATATAAATTAATTGAATTAGGGAAAGATTATAATGAATTAAATGATATATTATTTGATTTCTATAATCATTATCAAATAAATATAACTATCGAAGAGATTAGAAATACAAGAATTCTCTTATTATTAATCAATAATAACATTAATAATAACATTAATAATAACATTAATAATAACATTAATAATAACATCAATAATAATGATAATAATGATAATGATAATAACATAATATTCAATACTAATTTGAATATAATATCAAATTTAATAAGTAACTATATAAATAATAATGAACCTGATAATGAAGAACAAGATGAGAATAGAATGACGGAAGAGAGAATTGAAAATTTGTCTCAAATAACGATTGAAGAAGAATTGGAAGATACTTGTTCTATTTGTTTAGATACAATTTCAATTGGAAGTAGTATATATCAAATTCCGTGTAATCACAAATTTCATATCAATTGTTTAAGACCTCAATTAATTAATTATAATAGTCGTTGTCCTGTATGTAGAACTAATATAGAATAATTATTATTTATTTTTTTACATATAAAAAAATTATATATATGTTTAAAAACGAGCACATAAATTAAATACATCTAACCAATTATTTATTTTGTAGATATTATTGTGTATTTTAATAAGATGATAATCATCGAAATCGCTTAAATCCATAATAAAATTCTTCATAAGTATCTTAATATTATCATGATTAAATTCAATTAATTTCAATTCAATAAGTTCATCATTACTAATAATTTTATTAGTATATGTTGTAAATTCTAATGCTATATTATAATTAATGCCTTTATTTGTAATAAGATAGTAATTATGATTTTTGATATAAAGAGGATAATTCATCGTTATAAATATCTATTTAAAAATTAAAATCATTTTTTTAAATTCTAAAAAATGATTTAAACCTTGAAGGATAAATATTAAACAAAAATGACAATTGAAGAGAAGGATTTAGATTATCGAAAAATTAAAAATTTTTTGAGAAGATGTTCTTCAAATGTAGGTGATGATTATGAATTGAAAAAACTTCTTTTAAAATTATTTTATTATGATATTGATGGTTTTCCAATTGCGAAACTTAAACCAGAGATAGAGATTGATTTAAGTCAATATCCATATTATTTTCAAAACAAGACGAGGAATGAAATTATAGATATTTATAATAAAGAAGTTAAGAGTAGTTGCTTAATTAAAATTCTAACAGAGGAAGAATTAAATGATTATGATATAAAGGATAATATTCGTTTGGAAATTTCATTAAAGACATTTCGACCAGTCTATAATAAAGATTGGCGAAAAATTAGTGAAGAGATTAATAATATTTCTATGGATAAACAAAAGAGTTTTTATGCTGAATATTTAAGATGTTATATAAAAATACATAAATTTCCAACATTTCACGAATTCCTACGATATTTATTTGTAAATAAATTTCTACCTATTCATAAGGATATTAGGATTGTATTTGATAATATCGAGAATTCTTATAAAGAAGTGAAAGAATATATAAAAACAAATAATATGAATTATGAAGAAATTCGTAAAATTATAATCAAATCTACACCAATTCGAAATAGAATACTTATTCAAAATTTTTTAAATTAATAAAATTAATAATTTCTTCTTTTTTTTTATCATAAATTTTTTCTTTAAAAAAATTAAGTTTTTCATTAAAATTACCTTCTTTATTTTTAAAAAATTTTTTAAATATTTCAATAACTTCTCTTTTTTTTGTATTATCATTAAGGTTTATTTCAAATTTGTTATTATTATTTATTTGTTTATTAAATGTATAAAAATCTTTTTTTGTTTCTGTATAAGAAACACTAAATAATATTTCAGCGTTTAATTCATAAATAGCATCTTGATAAATGTCTACAAACTCATTTTCTGTAAAGTCAGTCATTATTATATTATTTATATAATAAAATTTTAAATTCTTCTTTTAAATTTTCTCCATCAAATAATAAATTATCTTTTCCAAATATTTTTAAATTATATTTCATTTTTTGTTTATTTTCCTCACTAAATTTTTTAATTTCAATATATTTAAAAAATATATTTCCATTTTCATCATAAGAAATATATAAATCTAATTCAATTAATTTTATTAAAAAATCAGCGACATCATCAATATCAATTAATTCAAGTTCTTTATTTACATTTTCTAATTTTTTAGTTAATATTTCATTATCTATATCTTTTTCTAGTTCTAGTTCTAAATTTTTTTTATATTCATTTAATTCATCTTTATCTCTTAATAATAATATTTTTAATATTTCTATTAATTTTATAATATTTTCTTTAAAAATTATCATCATTTCTTTTACAGATAAAATACTTTTTTTTTTTTCATTATAATCATCATTAAAAATTTTTTCACGTTTTATTTCATTCTCAATTTTTTCCACTTTTTTTTTGGTAAATAAAGTTTTAATATCTTTTTTAGTTAAATCTTTATTTAAAGTAAATAAAATATTATTTAAATTAAATAAAAAATTAATATAATTATTATTAATTTTTTTTTTTTTTAAATAATCTTCTAATTTTAATAAAAGAAAATCTTGAATATATATTAAATGTTTTGTTTTTTCTATATTATCAATTGGTATTTTAATTAAAATATAAAATTCATTAATAAAATCATCTTTATAATTTATATCAAAATCTTTTAAAGTTTTTTCAATTAATAAAATTTTATTTTTATCTTTTATATTTTTTATATTAAAAAAACTTTTATAATCTTTATATTTATTAAATATTATTGTTCTATCATGAGAATTTGTATTAGAATTATTATACAAATCAAAATCTTTTAATATTTTTTCTTTATTTTTTAAAATATTTATAGTTAGTATTATATTTTTAATTTTATCATTTTTAGTAAAATTATGCGGTATTGAATTGAAATTTTTTATAATATTATTTGGCGATATATCACAAAAAAATATAATAAAATTAATGATATTTTGTTTAAAATTAAATAACCTTTCACTTAATATATTCGGATCTGTAATACTTTGAGAAATATCAATATATTTATTTGAAGCAAAAGAATTTTCATATCCATAAAAAACTCTAAAAACATTATAATCATTAATAAAATTTTTTAATAAATTTAATAATTGATAAATAACATAATTATATTCTTTTATTAACAAATAAATATTATAATGGTCTATATCACTCATTATTATTAAGGTAATATATTAATTAATTCCTTTAATTTATAATGCAATTCTCTTAAAAGATCATTATCATCACTTGCTATTTTTGTTTCATCAACACTCTTTATATATTCTAATATATTTTGTAATTTGTCGAAATCTTCTTTGTCTTTTATATATAAATTATATATAATTAAATAATTATTAGAAAAAACTCGAAATATATTAAAAAAATTTGATAGTCTAACACCATCAATATTTAAAATATTAACATATTCATCAATTTTATAATATCTTTTAATTTCTTCAAATTTTTCAAAAAATTTTAATATTTCACAGTAAATTAAATCTTTAATATTATTATATGTTTTTTCACATTCTCCTTTCTCTTCTTCTTTTTCTACAATTTCTCCCTTAATTTCATTTATTCCTTCTCCTTCATTTTCCTCTTCTTCTTCATCGTCATCACCAATAACCTCATCCTTAACTTCATTTAATACTTCAGTATTTATTACTTCACCTTCTTCTTCATCTTCATCTTCCTCTTCTTCATCGTCATTTAATAAATTAATTTTATATTCATCTTCTTCATCAATAATTTCTTCATCTTCTTCATCATCATCTTCATTATAATCAAAAATATTTTTACTAATATCTCCAATTTTTTCACCACTCTCTTCTTCCTCCTCTTCTTCATCATCATCCTTATCATTATCATTAACATTATCAATAACATTTGAAGGAATAGGAGGAACCGTATTAGCAAATATAACATCGTCTTCTTCCTCCTCTTCTTCATCATCATCCTTATCATTATCATTAACATTATCAATAACATTTGAAGGAATAGGAGGAACCGTATTAGCAAATATAACATCGTCTTCTTCCTCCTCTTCTTCATCATCATCCTTATCATTATCATTAACATTATCATTAACATTTGAAGGAATAGGATGAACGGCATTAGCAATTATAATATCGTCTTCTTTATCTTCTTCTTCCTCTTCTTCATCATCATCCTTATCCTTATCGTTATCATTAACATTTGAAGGATTAGGAGGAACGGCATTAGCATTTAAAACAACAGGAGAAGAAGCAACAGAAGAAGCATCAGGAATAACGACGGATTTTATATCATCATTTAATTTAATTATTTCATTTATTCTATTTTCAAAGTTTTCATCAGGTTTAGATTTAAGACCATAATAATTTAAAAAAATTTCAATAAAATTAATATAATTATCTATTTTTTCTTTAATATTGCTTTCAGTTATACTATTGATATAACTCATTTTAATAACATTATATATATAAATTAAATATAATCTTCCTCCTCCTCATCATCATCATCGTTATTAATTTTTAAATTAGATGATGGAGGAGAAGATGATGGAGGAGGAGGTGATGGAGGAGGAGGTGATGGAGGAGAAGGTGATGGAGGAGAAGGTGATGGAGGAGGAGGTGATGATGTATCTTGATTTGAATTATTAAAAATATAATTTATATAAATTAATTTTTCAAATAATTTATCATTTTCGATTGGTTTAAATTTCTTATCAATATTTTCTAAACAAATTTCTAAAAGATTGATATGGTTTTTCATTTTTTCGACAAATAAACTATCTTTAATATCCATTTAATTTAAAATAGATAAAATAAAAAAGTTAAAAATTCATATGGAAATCATCATCAATCAAATCCGCCCAAGATTTCTTGACTTCAACTTTTTGCACCATTTCCTTCTCTTCAACCTCTTCCAACAAATCGAATGCGTTCTTGTGAGAGATATTAAACGATTTCACTTTAACCTCTTTGGGTTTCCGTTCAACCTTAATATCATTCAACTTGAATTCATTAAACTCCTTGATGAGACGCTCTCTGTCCTTCACCGAAACACGATGTCTAAAACCACACTCACGATTGTAACATAACTGACCGAAGCGACAATTTGCCTTGCGCTTGTTTGCGTTCTCCTCGACTTTGGAAATTCCAGAAAGACCATCAAAGATTTTCTTGATGATTTTCCTGTCTTTCAGGATGGGAAGATGGAAGAATTCGCAATCACTATCGACGCAAATACAGTTCTTATTACAAACGGTAGGAGTATCCATATTAGATATAAATATTAATATATATAAAATCAATCATTTTTTTCTTCGTTTGTTTTAAAATTAAAACAAATAATAGAAAATGAATTATGTGTTTATAATAGACCTTGATGGAACTATTATAGGAGATTGTATATATCAAGCGGAGATTTATAAAATCTATTTGATTTTAAATAAACTCAAAATAAAGATAAAGATAAATGAGATATTGGAGGAATGTTATAATGAGAAGACGAAATTAATAAGACCTTATTTCAAATTTTTCATAGAAAAGATGCGAGAACATTATCCAAATTCTTCATTTTATATTTATACTGCTTCTCAAAAGAAATGGGCGGAAAAAGAATTGACGATAATTGAGAAGGTTTTAAATATTAAATTCAATAGACCACTTTTCACGAGAAATGATTGTATAATGATTAATAAAAATGATAAGATAGATTTGAAGAAATCGATAGAAGCGATTAAGAAGAAAATTAAGATTAAAAATCCTGATATTTTGATAATAGATGATAATGATGTTTATATAGATAATTGCGATAAATTGATTAAATGTAAATATTATAATCATATATATTTTTGTAATTATTGGGATTATATTCCAAAGGATAAGATAAAGAATAAGATAGTTCTCAATTATTTACAATCATTAATAAATGAAAATAGATTAAATCCTGTGAATGAGAAGACGACGATGAAACAACAAATAAATCATTACGATTGGTTATTTAAGAAATGTAATGAGATTAATAAAAATAATAGGAAATGTAAGAATGATGATTTTTGGTTAAGATTGACGAAAGTTATCATAGAAAATAAGATAATAACATTTAATAATTCTTCCATAAAATTTATACATAATAAGGTTGTTGGACTGGATTAAAACGAGTGCAATAAGTTGAATTATAGATGAAATATAACCAATAAAAAGGCCCAAAAATCCACGCCATTACTATTCCAAGAAATTTATCTGTCGTAGTTCCATTATAAAAACAGCAAACAAGCGACATTATAAATCCAATAATACCGGCAAACCACCATACAACAAGAAATATAAATAAAAAGATGTAAAAGACTGGAAAATTAACATCAGGTTTCACTTCTTTCGAAACTTCTTTTGTAACATCATTCGAAACTTCTTTCGAAACTTCTTTCGAAACTTCTTCAAATCTTTCCATCGTTCTTTCCTTGGTTCTTTCCATTGTTCTTTATCTATTCTTATCTATTATTTTTTTCATAAAAATAGATAATCATTAAATATGCGTCGCAAATATCATCTTTTTTCTTTTCTTTTTTAATAATTTCTTTTAAATTATCATTAATATAAATTTCATTTAATAAATAAGATGTGAATTTAATACTATTTAATTTATTATTTTTATAATTATTTTTATCTTCTTTTGAATAAATATAATTAGGATATTTCTTTGTTAAATCTAATTTATGTTTAGCGGATAAATAAATTGTTTCAATATCAATTCCTTCTATTTTAGAAACCATTTTAAAATAGGTGTTAATAGTTGTTTGAATACAACGCATTTTAGAGGTCATTTGACATTCGATAAGAACTTTCAAATTTTCACCGTCATTTAGATTAATTTGATTATAAATATCATCAAGAAATTCTATGGTAGTTTCAATAAGACTTTGAATAGATTTATCAGGAATTAATAAATCAATTTTATTTAATTTAATAATTTCCAGATTATTTTTAAAAGATGCTATACAATATGCCATATTTTTAATACCAATATCAAAAGAAATAATCTTCATTTATTAAATAATTAACAATTAATTTTAAGTGTTTTCACATCACTTAAAATAGGATTATTAATGAAAGCAATTCTATAATGAATATGTTGGTCTAAAATCTTTCCCATAGGAACTTTATATCTATTAGGACATTTAATATTAAAAACGACTTTTTTATTATTCACAATAGCAACACCGCTATTTTCATAATTTCCATAAGCATCCATAGGATTTTCAAAGATATATTTCTTATCCTTATTATCTCCTGACGCCCAATAAATAATTTTGGTTCCATCAGGAGCATTAATATCAATTTCAATTGAAAAATTGGTATTAGGAGGATAAATTGCATTAGGAATGAGAGATGAAGGGAAAGCACAACCTCCTAAAAATGTCAAAAAAGTTTCTTTAAAGGTTGATATATAAATAATGAGGAATACAAGGACAATTGATATTAATTTCATAAAAAGAGAACTATTATTCGAACCTATTATATAAACACAATTTATAAGGGAGATTATGAAGATGATAATCATAGAAGTAAAATGAACGCCGATACTATTCATCTTTTAATAAAGATGAAGAATTTAAATTGGTGAGGAAGGAGATAATGGAGGATAATGATTTATATTGAATGGTGTTTTTAGTATTTGTAGTGGAGCAATATTTATGGATACAATTGAATAATTCCATAACGAGTGTTTTAGTTTCTTCAATATCATTTGCGAAGATTAGATGATTATTTTTGATAATATCATTTAATTCGGTAGAAGTAATTTTTTTATTATGATGAATATCTCTAATAATATTACTAGAAGGATTATTAAATTTGATAAAATTATAATAGATAATTTCCATATAATAATTATATTTCTCGGTTTCTTCAATTTCTTTTTTCAAAGTTTCATTATCAATATGAGGAATATCATTTTCAATAACAATTTCTAATAATTTATTTTTCGAAATCTTCATAATACCTTCACATTCTTTTCCTTGTTTAAGATAAAATACTTTAATATCATTAATAAGTTGTTTTTTAGATAATTTAGAGGACATATTTTAAATGAATTTTGAAAATAAAAATCATTTTTTATTATTATGTTTTTCTTGGAGTTTTTGAAAATGTTTTTGTTGATGTTTGAACTGAACTAATAACTTCATTTACTAAAAATTTTATATTTTCAATATAAACGAGATTAAATTTTGTAGTTCTTCCATTATCAGTTGTAATTTTAATATCATTTTTATCTAAAATATCTCTTAATAAAATTAAAGGAGAATTTGTTTTCATATATAATTGTTTCATTACATTTGAAACTCCTATTTTAAAAGGAAAATATCTTTCATTATTACTTGTAGTTCTATTAGCAATAAGAATATTGCTTAAATCATAATTACTAAATTGATAATTTAATAAACATATAATTAATGGTTTAAATAAAATTATTTTAATTTTATCAAATTTTTTATGATGAGTTATATTCATATTTTTAAAATCAATTAAACCAATATAATAAAATAAAACAATTGATCTATAAATAGTTTCTTCTGTAATTATCAAAAAATATTTTATATAATTCTTCGATTATAGATTTATAAAATTCGATTTTTTTAATCTCATCAAATAATATTTGTGTTATAATAAATAATTCTTTTATTAATGGATTATTTTCTATAATTTCTGTTCCATCAAAAGAAATTAATGATTGAATTATTTCATTTGGTAAATTAAATTTCTCTTTAATGATTTCAGGATTTACTCTATTTATAGGTTCATCAATAAAATCAAATTCATTAAATAAAAGTCGATTATATAAAACAATTTTTGTAAAATTTTCTGTCAAATGTTAATTGTGACATATTCTATATAATATTAATAAATTATTAAGATGATAATGAAAGTGAAAGCAAATTTTAAAGATTTTATATTTCAAGAATTTCAATTAGAATTTTCAGGAGGTCATAGCAAACCAAGAATAAAGAAGGTAATTCGTAAATACTAAACAAATGACGATATTAATTTTAAAATTCAAATAATCATATTTTTCATTTATTTCTCTAATTCCTTCTACAAATAATCCGGAAAGATTTGTATAAAGAATTCGTAATTTTCCATCGTGTTTTTTAACAATTGCTTCTGGCATAACATTAAAAACTTCTTGTGCGATTAAACCTGTATATCTATTATTATCATCATTCACATCATTTCTATTGAAGGTATATCCTCGAATTTTATTTAATTTTTCCAAAGGATTTTGAATAAATTTCAAATTATATTTATAAGAAATATCACTATCAGCATTAATATCATTTGTGCTATAAATACTTCCACAAACTACTAATGAATTATTTCTTAAATAGATTGAATTAAGACTACCGACATTATTAGAACCGATTAAACAACTTCCGGCGACTTGTAAAACGACACCACTTTCATTTCTAGTAGGAATAGATTGTATTCCTAATTTACTAAATGAATTAGAACTGATGACATCAATAGGATTTATCCATTCTAATTCGAGAGTTCGATTATTAATTTTATTAATTCCTAATGATGTATTTGAATTTCCAATATTTTTTGGAAAGATAATATCATATGAATTGACGATATTAGAAGTTCTCATATTCATAAAAAGATTATTACTATAAAAACTCAAACCATTATTGAAAATAGATAATCCATTATTACAATCATTATTATTAGGATAAGTGCCTATTCCTATTTTTCCATCACTATTCATAGATAAAACCACACGTTCATTTGAAGAATTTGTATGAGATAATTTGATAGTATAATTCGTATTACTTTCATACCAACTATTTAGATAATGAACTGCTTTCACTCCGGTAGTTAATAAAGAAGGTCTTGTAAGATTAATCAAGGGTTTTTCGATATTATTTGTGGAAGTAGGGATGAAATGATTTAAATTCATTAATGCTTCGGTGGAATTCGTAGATAAATCATTTCCAATACTTAAAGGAACTAATGGATTTATATTACTAATTCCCACATAAGTTTTTCCAAATAGGAATGGATTATTGAGATAATTAAAAGTCAAATTACTATAATTATAATTATTATTATTTGGAATATATCCATAAAATTCTATGAAATTAAGAAGACAATAATTAGGAATACCAGTATCATTATGAGTATTTATGATACATAAAGCAAATTTTGTATAAACATCATAATCCTTATAATCAATTGTATAGAAATTAGGACTAATATCATTATTTAAACGAACATTTCTTTTATCATCGATAATCGCCCAAGTTGAAGTTTGTTGTTTAAAACCTAATAATCTAAAATCTCGAATGGATGTTTTAAAATCATCATAATTCACATAAAGAGCATAGAAATTAAGAACGAAAGGTTGTCCAAAATCGAAGATAATATATGCTCCACATTTCGAAATGCCTTTAAAATCATCATAGATATATTTGAAAGAATTTGTATTATAAACATCATTAAAATTAACGAAATTATTTTGAGTTTTCCATCGTCTAAATTTGAATTTATTGAAGATATTATATGGAAGTGTTGTTATATCAGTACTATCATCATTTTCATCAACTTCAATAGTGATATTAATTCCATTTGAAAGCGTTATGATATATTTCTTGATGTTATTTAAAATAGCGATTGAATTATTAATTGCAACAATTCTATCATCATTATTAGGGATTTTGACGATTATCCTGAAAATATCTTCACCAATTTCTTTATTATTTATATAAAGACGATTAGATTTATAATTGGAATTGATGGTATGTCCTCCAATATATAAATTACAATTGATACTAAAACTATCGATATTTGTATTAGAATTAAGTTTGAGACGATGATTAAATTCATTATTAAAATTGAAATTATATAAACCCATTAATTTATCAACATTCGCAACATCAATCGTTTTTGAAGTTCTTAAATTAGAATTTTCATCGATGATGACGATTGAATTAGGATTAGATGAAATAACTCCTAAATTACTCAAATTATCTCTATTCACTAACAAAGGTTCAAAAGTTCCATTACTCGTGATTAATATTTGCGAATTAGTTCCAACAGCATTTCCAAATGTATTTAAAATATTTTGATTTACATTAATGACATTCAAAGAACCATTCTCATCAAAACAAGCAATTTTATTAATTAATTCTGCAGTATTTCTCAAATTACTCAAAGAATTAAATGAGATTTGTGTATCAATTAAATTTCGATTATCATTAAGCATCATTAGATTACTGACATTTATTCCTGAACTGATATTCAAATTACTTGTGGATAGATAATTTAAGATATTTGAATTACCTATTTGGATATTAGTTGCGAGATTGATGGAGAATGTATTAATTCCACGAGTGAAATTAGGGAGATTGAGTGTTTCAATAGAAGTAGGAGGAATAAATAAGATGTCATTTGTAGATGTTTGGACTTCATCGATGAAAATATGATTAATAAATAAATCTCGAATACCTCCAATAGTAGAGGTGAAGGTTATATCAAGTAAATCATTATATTTAATATAAATTTTTATGATGGGTTCAACACCAAAATCTATGATATAAACGACATCAATAATTCTTTGGATGGCATTTGTATTATCAAAAGTAGTATCCCAGAATAATTTAAAAGAATTGATTTGATTAGTGTTTGTATTAACTTCTACGAAAGAATAACCATAGATATTAAGAGTTTGGAAATAATATTTCGTAATATCAATTAAGAATAATCGAATATGGAAGAAATTGCGATTTGCTAATGCTTTCATATTAATTCTTCCTATGGATATATAAGAAGATGCATAAGGATTGGTTAAAGTTGAGATGATTATTTTTTGAGTTATTGAACGATTAAAGAATGAAATATCACCATTAATATCAAAAGTAGCGATGGCATTTGATTTACCGATTGCCATTTTATTAATGATATTACTATCAGGGAAACCGACACTTCCAGTATTCTTCCAATAATAACTATATTGATTTTTGAAGTCATCAAGAGCAGACATAAGGGCATTTGAATTAAGTTCGGTTAAGGAATTGATGGGAACATCATTAAGATATAATTTCTTTGTATTGATACTTTCAAGATTATAGATGCTATTATCAGAAACTTTTATATTATCATCTAAAATCAAGATAGGTTTGGAGATAATTTTTAATTCATATATCTTAAAAGATTGGAAACTGGATAAATTTGGGTCAATTCTAATTCTTGTTATAACGACTACGACGAATAGATAGAGGTCATTATTATTAATGGAGAAATTGCTGGTGAAATTATTTTGAGTGATGCCTCCAATTTTAACCCATCGAACTTCGTCTAATGAACCATAAATATCAAAATCGAGAGGGTCATTATAATTTTCAGCAGAATTCACGGAAAAACCGATAGGGACTATTTGATAAGGGAAACGGATTTTAATGAAATGACCGAAACTATTTTGGAATTTATGGATAGTGGTGTCGGTTCTTGCGAAACCATTAATAGAACTATAAATATTTTCGGATTGCCAGAAAGTAAAATTATTAATATCAAAACAATTGGCACAATCGAAGGAAGAAATTGCTGAAGGTTCATTTAATTCATAATGACTAATGGGGGTTTGTGGATTAGGGAATATACGAACATCTTCATTTCTCAAATTTAAACAACTGATATTATCGACTGAAATCGTATTATCTCTATATCGCAAACCTCTATCATCAAGATTATTTGAATTAAAGAATTTTATATGATTATTTGATAAACCTCCTAAATAAACACTCCCATTAATATTCGAATATTGAATATAAGAACCTTGATATAAACTATCAAATTTCGCCATAATTTCATTATTAGAATTATCAGTTCTAAAATGAAGAAGAACCATCTATTATTAACACTAATAGAAAAAGAAAAAGAATAAATTATCATCCACCTTTGCTAATCGCCTCCTTATGTTCCTTCCATCTTCCAGCAGCGATTTTCATAAAATCTTTTGGATCTACATCTGGAAGACCTTCCGTCTTAATCTTTGCGATTTCTTCCTTAATGAAGATATTATAAGCGCTCGGCGGTTTCTTTTCAGTAGGTTTATCACTACTAACCTTCCTCTTACCCTTTCCATAAACCTCTTTATAAGCATCTTCAAGATATTTAGTGAGTTCTTTTGCGGTATATTCATTATCATAATCGATAGAATTCTTGAATACTTCAACAACCTTTTCTACTTTTGACACCATTTATTTTTATTTCTTAATTGAAGTCTAATGCTTATATCTATTTCAATTGTAAAAAAAGATATAAATAATAAATAGGTTTAAATAAATTAATGAGTGTTTTTCAAGATTGGGTGCCTGTTGATATTGGAAAAGGAAAATCAATTAAAACCCATTATCCAACATCTCATAAACCGGAGGAAGAATATGATGGAACACCGCCGAAGGTTTTATATTGGACGAATGAATTAATCATAGCACTTCAACAATTAAGACAGGCGAAGAATGTTAATCAAAAGGATTTGGCGAAACGGATGAATTTGCCTGCGACAACTATAAGTGATATTGAGGCGAATAAATGTCCTTATAATCCTCAATTATATAAGAAGATATATAGATTTCTTGGAGGAGATCCATCATCACTTAATTTTCCAAAGGTGAAATAAATTTCCAATCTTTCCCATCATTAGTCGTTCCTGCTAATTTATATGAATAGATATAGGGATTATTATTAACACCTGTTTTTTTTAAGTCATATAAATCAGTTGCTAGATCCCATTTCTTTCCATTTTTAGAGACTGCTAATTTAGGATATATGATGAGATTATTATCATTAAATAAGGATGGACTACAATTTTTCAATTCTTTAATTTTAATAGGAAATTGATTATTAATGATGGCATTAATAATTTCTTTCAAACATTTATTTTTATCTGTATTTACCGATGTTTTTGCGTAATTATTTATAATCAAATTCTTAATTTCTATAATAGCATCATAGAACCTATTTTTAACTCGAATAATCTTCATTTCATCACTATAAGAATTTCTCAATTCTGCTTCTAAAATGGGTTTAATAACTACATCATTAATGACGATAATATTATCATAATAATTTTTATTATTTTTATCATAATTCGCAATATTCTTGATGGAATTATAGATGACATTATTTAAATTCTTAATTTGATTTTCTTGATTAGCATTTAATTCTTTATTATTTTCATAAATCTTATTAATTAATTCGAAAGAATTATAGATATTATTGAAATCATTTTTGATGGTTGTAATAGATAAAGTTGTAGTAGGACTGGTTATTTCTGCTTTTGCATTTAAACTCATATCCCCTACATTTGAAGGAACAATATCATAATCTTTTTTTTCTTCATCGACATTTAAAGCAATAGCAAGTTTTTTAATCTTTTCTTCGAAGGAACTGATGTTTGTATTAATATCTATGATATTATTTGTTTCATAAGACCTGCTTAAAGTTGTATTTAAGATGAGGATAATTCCAGATGAATTTAAATCATCATAAGTCGTAATTTTAATTAATAAATCATAAATAACTCTTGTTAAACTATCAATCAAATCTCTTCGTTCGATATAAGTGAAAACTTTGTCGATATAAACGGATTTATAAACTTCATTTAATTCTTTAAAATTTCTTCTAATTTCCTTAATAGTATTTCTATGATTATAATAGGAATTATTAATACCATTATCAATAATAATCTTCATACTTTCGATAATATCGAAGAAGGTTAAATCACGAGGTTTATCTAGAATAGGAATTAAATCATTATAATATAAATCATTTAATTTATATCTATCATAAGAATTAACCATCATCATATCGATATTATTAATGGCATCTTTAATCTTCTTTTTAGCTTCTAAAATTTTGGTAATTTCTCCATTTTCTTCTTTATAAAACTCTTTTAATTTTTCATAATTATCTTTGATAATTTCAATTTGTTTATAAGCATTTTTACGAATATTTTCAGGATTAACATCTTGAAAACATTCATTAATTATTTGATTATTTAAAATATAAAGGAGAATAATAACTCCAATAACAATTAAAAAGATTGTTATTAATGACATTTCTATTTATTTAAGATTTTTAATTTCATTCCTCAATTCTTTCATACCTTCTATAATCAATCCCATCAAATTTCCATATGCTATATTTAAGAAACCATTCTCATCTTTATAAACTGCCTCTTCAACAACTTCCTTAACATCTTGTGCGATTAATCCAATTTCTCTTCGTTCATTTCCAAATTTATTAAAAAAGACACCTGACAATTTTTCAATCTTATCCATAGCACCTTCAATTTTCGTGATATTTGTTTTTAATCGTCGATCTGATGATGAAATAACGACACCATCAACTTTCAAATTTCCAAAAACTCTTAATTTATAATCATTTGTTTTATAAGTTGTAATATCATTAATAGCAAAATTATTTGTAGTTTTTATATTTCCATTAATATTAATTTCATTATTTCCATCAATCATTAAGATATTATCAACCAGAGGAGAATTACCTCTCCATAATCCAAAATTTCCATTATAAACTCCTAATTTATAAATATCATCAATTCCCCAGAAATTAATAAAACCTGAATTATTAACGGATTTAAGGACGATGAAATTATCATTTCCAATATAATTATTAATTTGAAAGAGGTTATTTATTGAATTAATATCACTTCCATTAATGATGACACCGCCATTATTAATAACCGAAGGATTTAATAAGATATTTGAACTATTTAATGAAATATTATCTTTATGGATATAGAAATTATTACCTATGATATGTGTTAAATTACTTGTGATAGATGTTAAAATTCCATTTTTTTTATGATAAATATCGCCATCAAATATCAAATCCTTCATTTCAATATCTCCATCGGTATTTAAAGAACCATTACTATCGATAGAAATCAGTCGTTTATTATCCAAATGAATTTCATAATTATCATTAAAACTGAATATCTTATGTTGTGAAGATATTTGAGAATTGATTTGATTTTTAAGAACCATATGAGGTTGGAATTGATTAATAGTTATAGGTAAATAGAAATCAGGATTATTTTCTTGAAAATCATAAATTTCATAATAATCATTTTTCGTGAAGGTTAATTCGAGAGTGGTAATATCCATATTATTAATTTCAATTGGATAGACTTTTTTAACGATATTTGAAGAAATTTGAATATTTCTCTTAAAATTCGTTGCATCTGTATAATTATCCAGAATATCACTTTGAATGATATTTTTCAAGAAAGAATTGCTATTATTGATGACAATTGATTTTTCATCAATTCCTTCGAGAGAACAAGAATTCGCATACATAGCAAAGAAGTTTGAAGGAACATTAATTTCATTCCTCAAATTATAATTATAAACAAAATCTAATTTAATATCGGTGATATTTATATTAGGCACAGGATAATAATAAATACTATTCACAATTTTATAATTATATTTAAGATTGTCGATATTCACGAAGAAATCATTTGTGATTGTTTTTATTTTATAATCATTTGAAGGTTTGTCTTTAACATTCAAGAAAGTTAAAAGATTGATATTACTATAATAATCATTCTCAAAATTAGAGGAGAAATTGCTATTTGTAATCCTACTTGATATAAGCAATTCATTATTTAATGTTTTTGGTGTTTTATAATTAAGAGTTAAATTAACACCATCAATATTATAATTAACAGGAATTATGGAGAAATTAGTAATTTCAGCTTTTAAATTAGGATTATAAGATTTTAAGGATGGAATTAATTCAATAGAATTACTATCAGGATATACTGGAATAGTTTCTAAATATCTATAATCTAATTCGATATTATTAAGATTGATGGTGAAATTTAGGAGAAGATTACTATTAAAAACGAAATTGGAATTATTGATATGATAATTATAGATTTTATTATTACGAACATCGGTTAGAGGATATTGATTTGAATTAAATTCATAAGAAAACGCACTTATATTATTATCAAAATTGTCATCATAATAATCAAAATGATATTTATTAGAATGGATGAAGAGATTATTGAATGTGGTTTTGATATAACTATCAATAATAAATGAATTATCGTCGTCATTAATGATTTCATAATTATTGAGACATTCAATCGCAGGATTATTTTTGGTTGATTTAATCTTCACAGAAGGAACATCGATTTCATTTGAATTCAATTTCAATAAATCTTGATTATTAAGATTGAATTTAAAATCTTGATTAATTTCGAATTTCCAATTATTCAATTCATTTTCGAAACCAATTCTAACAGGTTTAAGATTGTTAGTGAAGGTCATAAGATAATCAAAATCATCATTAATATTCACACAACTATTCTTATAATTAATTTGATTACTTGTGTAAAAACTTGCTTTACCAATATTGAATTGATTTTTATTTTCGAAATTGAGACAAGTTAGAAATGGATAATTATTATTTGGACTAATTTCAAAAATCGTCAAACCATCATTTCCTTTTAATTTAAATTGAACTTTATTATTCACATCTCCAATATCATTTGTATCACTTAATATCCCCAATTCAATTATAGCAATATCAGGTCTCGTTTGAAAATTCTTAAAAGATTTATTATAAAACTTTGTAATAACAGGTGGATAAATATCATCATAATAGTCATTATTATTATATATAAATAGAGGTGTTTTAAATCCATTATCAATTTGGATATTATTCAATTTACTAAAAATCCATTCATCTTTATAAGCAATAATCGAGGTTTTATTAGGGAATATACCAATCTTATTTCCAATCAAACTTAAATCATTCACATCAGTCGTGAAATTTGTTGTATTATTGATGATATTAGATCGAATATCAGGATTAGAGAAATTACCGACGATTATTCCATTAATCATATAAGAAGAATTGCCTTTGAGATTGAGATTACCTTCAATTTCCACATTACCTTTGATAGAAACTGCTGTATTAAAATCATAATTATAATTAACGACTGGATTATTAATATCGATGAAATATCTTTTAAAGACAGGATTATAGAAGAAATTCATACAACTATGGGTTGGATTATATGTATTATCAGTATAACCGATTTGAAGAGTTCCGGTATTATCATCTTCGTTTCTATGATTTTTATAGATAAACCATTTATAATTATTTCTATTTTGAGTTTTGATAGGCATATCATAATCACAAAAATCAATTCCAGAATAGAAGGCATTATTATTAAAACCACCACCTCTAATGCCTCTATATAATCTAATGACTGAATTATTATTGATATTGGAACTGAAATTTCTAACTTGAAGAGGAATTGTATAATTATTATTGGTATTACTTATTCCAATACCGATATGATTAAAAACGGAGGATATTTTTCCATAATCTTTAAAATTAGTAATTTTCAATTGATTTTCATAATATCCATCATAAGAATTAATGGCACCGGCAATATTCAAGGTTTTTTTATTAAGATAATCTTTATTTTCGAGATTAATATCAAGATTTTTGACATTTAAGATGGAGGATTTTTGAGGATTTATATAGATGATATTAACCGGATATTCTTGATTATTCTTTCGAATATAATAATCATTTGCAACAAAATCACCAATTAAATCGAGAGTTCTCATAGGAATATTGGTGTTAATACCAATCCTATTATTTTCCATAATTGCGAGATTAGGGACGAGACATTTAAAACCATCACAACCATCTTTATCTTTACCAGCATAGAAATAGAAATTATGCCATTTAATATTCTTCTGTGTTAGGAATACGAGACTATTATCAATATTTCCATATAAATTATTTAATTTCGTATGACCTATATAAACCTTGCTATTATCCGTAGTTAATGCGGATTTATCTTCGAGACTTAATTCAAATCTTTCTTGATTTCTTTTGATGATATTAAATTGATTATCATAATTATCAGTATTGAGAATACCTGTTCCAAATCTTCCGCTGATTGCTAAATTACATCCATAATCAAAATTGAGACCATTATTCGCATAATTGATATTTGTTGTATTTACTCTATAACCATTAATAAATAAATCATTACTGATATTGATGCTTTTATTGATGGTTAAATCGTCATTAAAGATGACATTATTATTGAAGAAGGTTGTTTTATTAAATTCTGCAACACCATTAATGATTGTTTCACAGGTTTTCAAACTTTCACTCGTAATTTTTTGAGTGAATTCTCCTGAACCATAGACATTTAATTTATAAGAATTTAAATTACTGCCTATATTAAGATTGGAATTGAAGGTGAATTCATCTTTAATGAAATGACCGCCTTTGATTTGATAGGCGTCTAATGTTAGACCATTTTTCCTGATATAAATATCATCTAAATGAAGATTTGATTTATGATAATAATCATATGTGAAGATATTACTGATGATGGCATAACCATTCACATAAAATCGAGGAATTCTTGATTGATTGCTATGAATGATTTGATGGGGACATTTTTCTCTATTGATATTAATACAACCATCTAAATCGATAGACATTTGAGGATAATTGCTGATATTAGAATGTTCTGGAATACCTAATCCATTTGAATATAATTCTTCAATTTTCTTGGAGGATTTAGAGATATGAAATTCGAGTGCCATTCCTTCGGTGGTTGAGATATTTGCAGGTGTGAATTGATTGAAACCTAACATTCCAAATGCTAATCGTGCAGGTTCTTCATCATTATTGATATTATTGAAAATACCTAATTGGATATTTTCTGCTTTTCCATTAGGACTATCGACGATTTTAAGAGGATGTGCGTTAGAATAGGTGGAGGCATAATTACCGACGGTTAGATAAGAAGGTGTATAAATATTTTTACTATCATTATAAGAATAACCTTCATAAAAGAGGAGATTAGAATTAACTTTTGTGATAAGTTCATTTAATTTTTGTGAGGTTAAATTTGAATCAAGTGTGAGATTTTCGAATTGTATTGATTTGGCGGTGATAGTTCCTTTACAAATGATATTATTATTAACATAAAGACCTGCATTTGTATTCCTCATTTCTCTTCGTGTAGCATTTATACCAACACCATTATTATTGATGAGGAAATTATATTCTGTATCTAATGTATTAGAAGTTAAATTAACATTATTTCTTTGACCTACGACGATATATTCGTTAAGAGACATATCCAATTTATATAAATTACTGACATTTGCCAAACCAACTGCGATATTTTCGATATACAATTGTTTTATATTATTTGTATAACTATTCATTTATACTAATCCTATTTAAAAATTATATATATGTTTTTATATCCTCAAATTTAAACCAAAAAATAATTTTGGTAAATTTCATATAATTAAAATTTTATTCAAGAAAAGTTAAAAATATAGAAATCATTTTAACAAATAAATTCTTAAATATTCATCCTTAAAAGATTTTAATATATTCATTAAACCAAAAAAAATAAAATTAATAAATTATAATTTAAAATAGCGTTAATTTATATCAACAGAGAATATATTTTTAATTGTTTCGCTTGCTTTTAGCAATCATCAAATATATTGGAATTTAATATAAGTTTTCTTAATTTATATTTATAATGAAATCTATTAATATTTATTATAAATTTAAAATATGAATATTCTATAATTTATAAAGATTAATAAATAAATGTATTTATAATTTATAAAAAGTTAAAATGAAATCAATTCTATAATTTGAGAAAGTTAAAATGAAATATAATTTATAAAGATTAATAAATAAATGTATTTATAATTTATTAAAAAGTTAAAATGAAATCAATTTTATAATTTGAGAAAGTTAAAATGAAATTAATTCTATAATTTGTAAAGACAGGCACACAACATATTTTAAGGAGGTTTAGGGATAGTTTTATCTTTTTTATTATATTGAGCTCTGGTTGCTACGCAACATTTAAAATTCATGCGCTTGCGCTCGCCTTTGGCAATCAAATATATTGGAATTTAATAAATATGATAAGTTTTTATAATGAAAATCATTAAATTTCTTAATTTATATTTATAATGAAATCTATTAATAATATTATAGAATATAATGAATATCAATCATATTTATTATAAATTTAAAATATGAATATTCTATAATTTATAATGATTAATAAACAAATATAATTTATATAGATTAATAAACAAATATAATTTATAAAAAAATAAAATGAAATTTATTCTATAATTTGAGAAAGATTAATAAACAAATATAATTTGAGAAAGTTAAAATGAAATCAATTTTATAATTTGTAAAAAATAATTAAAATTTATAAAAGTTAAAATGAAATTAATTCTATAATTTGAGAAAGTTAAAATGAAATCAATTTTATAATTTGTAAAAAAATAATTAAAATTTATAAAAGTTAAAATGAAATTA
>Ga0247842_10002854_pt1 | contig 24607 bp, 29 predicted proteins | sample LaCruzMarch2015__3_FD_192411 | JGI IMG/M metagenome (GOLD analysis project Ga0247842, IMG submission 192411) | Freshwater microbial communities from meromictic Lake La Cruz, Castile-La Mancha, Spain - LaCruzMarch2015_19m | ecosystem: Environmental > Aquatic > Freshwater > Lake | place: Spain...
TTTGGATGAGAAGTTGTAATTGGAAAGTTCCTAAAGACGAATTGCAACTTATCTTTGTATTCTTCAGTAATTGCCTTGATGACAGTATGGATGCTACCACATGGCGGACATTGGAAATCGCCATATTCGATAAGCGTTACTTTACTGTCGGTCTTACCAAATACATGATCGCCTATATTGCCATTTTGGTCGTTGGCGATTTGTATGGCATTAGTATCAGTAGTACTGACATCAAGTTTGGAATTCCCCGAAAAAATTATTAACGATGCCAAAATACCGACGGTAACGACTGCAAATATAATCCATGTAATTTTGTTCAAAAGATTCTCCTACAATTACTACTTCAATTGTAGCAAATAATCACGTTGGCTGACAGTGTATCTAGACAAATTATGAGTTACAATAGTGGAGTATGTTTATCTTTTTGCTGATTTTAATTATTGTAATTTTTATCATTTTGCTAATCGTGGCTGCAGTGCGACCAAAACATAGCGAATTTAGTTTGTTCGAGTTGAAGCGTCGAGATGAGTCAGGTGATAAAAGTGCAAAAAATGCATTAGCCCGCGAAAAATTACTAATTGACGTCATTTCATTGCAAAATGTGCTGGTTTCACTGTTACTAATTGTCATTGCACTGCTAAGCGTGGTGAACTTTGGCTGGCTAATTGGTATCTTTGTATCGTTATTCACGGCACTCGAATACGGGTCGATTGCACGCTTGGGAATTTTTAGAAATTGGTCACAAAAATTATACAAAAACGCCGAAGCTTCAATACTCCATTTTATTCAGAAAATTCCCTATATTTTTAGTATATTAAGAAGTAATCCAGCGTGTAATGAAGCGCATGGTCGGCGGATTGACTCGCGGGCGGAACTGCAACATTTAGTCGATGAATCAGACAATGTCTTGACGCCTGATGAGAAAAAGTTAGTTGTTCATAGTTTGTCGTTTGGTAACAAACTTGTAAATACGATTATGACGCCACGTAATATGATTGACAGCATTAAAAAGTCAGAATTCCTCGGGCCATTAACGCTGGACGATCTGTACAAGACTGGTCATAGTAAGTTGCCAGTAATTAGTAGTGACCTCGATCATGTTGTTGGTGTTTTATATTTGCAAAGTCTACTTGCGCTTGATATTAAACATTCGATGACAGCCGAAAAGGCGATGGAACCAAAGGTCTATTACATTCGCCAGGATCAAACATTGCAGAATGCGCTAGCGGCATTTTTACGCACGCACTGTCATCTGCTAATTGTTGTAAACGAGTCGCGTGCGACAGTTGGACTTTTGACGATGCAAGATGTTATTCAGGCACTAGTCGGCCGTAAAATTATTGACGAGTTTGACTCTCATGATGACCTGCGCGCAGTAGCATCGCGTAAAAAACTTTAATCGTCAACCGAATAACCAGATCTATTCTTCTGTTGCTACTCTCTCAATATCTCTACGAATAAACTCTTCCTTTATGGATTCCCGTAACTCACTTTCCGCAGTATATTGGTTTTCATAGTCTTGGAAGTCTCCGTCTAATTTCATCAAATCAGAATCAGACATCTGACCGACAATCTCGGTAATTTTTTCCTGTATGCGGTGTGGTACCAATTCTAATTGTTCGATATATTCAGCGCTAAGTCTCATACCCATGCTATTCACAAAACCTTTCTTGTTTTCGGAGGTGCCCACGACGCCGAGACATAATAATTATATTTTCAAGAGCTAATCCTAATTGATAAGATTTTGCTCGTATCCATATTATATTATACTTTTAATTCCTGGGGAACTAAAAGTAGTAGATTGAAGGATAACATAGTCAGTGGTAGAATGGAGTCAAGATTAAGGATAAATATATGAAGCGAACATTAGTCCGAGAAGTGTTAGGAAAAGCTGGTGAAACGGTTACTGTACGTGGTTGGTTGCACAAAAAACGTCTACTTGGTGGTTTGAATTTTATTACTATCAGAGACCGTAGCGGCATAGTCCAAACATTAATTGATGATAAGGACGAACTTGAAAAGTTACGCGGGTTGCAAATTGGCACGGTTTTAGCACTTACAGGTGTTGTGGTTGTCGATGAACGCGCACCAGGCGGGGCAGAGTTACATAATGTAAAAGTTACTGTCGAGATGCCAGTGAAAGACGAGCCACCAATTGAAGTCGATAAGCCAATTTCGCATAAGTCAGAGCATCTTGATATGCTGTTTGAGACTCGGGTTCTAAATATACGTAACTTGCAAGAACAAAATATTTTCAAGATTCGAGCCGATATGACCCGTTACATCCGAGATTTTTTGCACGACAAAGAATTCATCGAAATCGATACGCCAAAACTACTGGCTGAAGCAACCGAAGGCGGTGCCGAAGTGTTCAAACTTGAATATTTTGGCAAAACCGCAACTTTAGCTCAAAGTCCTCAGTTTTATAAGCAAATTATGGTTGGTGCATTTGAAAGAGTCTATGAAATCGGACATTCGTATCGAGCTGAACCGAGTGCTACGACGCGTCATCTGACAGAACTGACGATGCTTGATATCGAAATGGGCTTTGTGCAGGATCATGATGAGGTATTAGATATGGTGGCTGATATGACCCAGTACGCACTGAAACGGGTTTATGACGAGCACGCCAAATGTCTGAAAAGTCTAAACGCTCCAGATTTGAAATTAACCAAAGACGGCAAGGTGCCAAGGTTCACCATTGCCCAGATCCACGATATGTATACCAAGGCGACGAAACATGATACAACTCATGAAAAAGATTTGATGCCAGACGAAGAGCGTTGGATTAGCGATTATGCGCGCCAGCAACTTGGGACAGATTTAGTTTATGCGGTCCGTTTCCCGATTAGAGCAGCCAAATTCTATCACAAACTTGACCCTGATGACGGCACGGTTCTTTGGGGCGATTTGCTACTTCGTGGGCTAGAAATCGCAACGGTACCATTACGTGAAAATAATTACGAAAAGATGATTGAACAAATGAAAAAAGCTGGACTTGATGTAGAGCACGAGGGTTTCAAATATTACCTTCAAGCCTTTAAATATGGTTTACCACAACATGGCGGATGTGGATTTGGTATTGATAGGTTTGTTCAAAAGACAATTGGCCTAGCCAATGTCAAAGAGGCTTGCCTCTTCCCACGTGACATTAGCCGTTTAACGCCATAGTTTTAATTGTAAGGTATATTATATTTGACCAAACAGGTCTCGGCGTTAGATAATAGGACAGTAATGAAAAAGTCTACCAGATTGTTAATTGTTTGCCTAATGTTTGCAACCGTCCTTAGTGGTATATCGCTAATGGGTGTTGCTGCCCAGAGCGCTACGATGACTGACCAACAAATAGAGCTAATCCGTAGTAATTGTGTATCGGCAAAAAATACATTGAATCAGCTTCATGCCAGTGATGCACTTTTGCGTGTCAATAGGGGGCAAATATATGAATCTATGTCGACTAAGCTTATGGACAGATTTAATAATCGAGCCTCAACCAACGGGTTTGGTAATACCGATCTTGTTGCTGTCACAAAAAGCTATGGCCTGATGCTTGATACATTCAGATTGGAGTATATAGGCTACGAGAAACAACTAGCTTTGGCTATCAGTATTGATTGTCCGAATCAGCCAGTTGAGTTTTATGATGCTGTACTATCAGCTCGAACCAAACGCAATCAGGTTAACGTAGACGTCGTAAAATTGAATCAACACATCGATCAATATCAATCAGCCGTAAACCAATTCGAAAAGGATTACCAAGTTTCGGTCGAGAGGCTAAAGCAATAATGGACGAACCAAAAATTGAGATAGCAGTCAACGAGGGTTCATTTCGCAGTAAGCATCGCTTTTTGCTACTTATCGCATTGTCAATTTTGATTGCTTCTACCTTAGTTTTGATTAGTATGGCGATGTACAATGGCAGTGGCGCGGCCCAGCTTGATCTAAGCCGTCCGGGCTACAAAGAAGTCCGTGCTCAGGCAATAACAAACGACAGTGATTTCAAAAATTACTCTAGCACAGGACCAATCAACCAAGATACCATTAGTGAGTTCAAGACACTTTTTGCCCAACAAGCTGAAAAAACCAAATCCGTCGATGCATTCGGTGGTGACCCACTTAATCCAGATGCCCTAGGGATAAGCGTACCGTCTGAACAATGATTACTGGCTTTTTTTGGCTAGTTTATCGCGTAACCAACTATCAATCTTGCCGGCACCCATAAATAATACTAATTTACCTGCTTGGCGGGCTTGTTGGATAATATTCCACAGCTCATCATTGAAATCGACGACATGGATGTCATCTTTATTGGTGATATTTTGAATTAATTCCTCAGGTTTTAGAATCGGTAAATTTGGGTCTTTGTCTTCACGTGACAGATAGGTTGGGAGCCAATAAATTGTTTCAGCTAACTCGAATTGGTTAGTATACTGGTCACGAATCTCGTGTTGTCGAATATTTTGATGTGGTTGGTAAATTAATACGATTTGATTGGATAATGCATGGGCATGTTGCAGCGTAGCGGCGATTTCTACCGGATGATGACCATAATCGCTGTAAAGATTATCGGCAAGTTTTTCAAAGCGTCGATCGGCACCAGGGAAACGGGCTAGAATATTGTTGATATCTTGATCAAATCCCAATAGTTGCAACGCAGCTTGGACAACAGTTGCATTGCGGCGATTGTGCTGGCCGACGATTGCAATATTGCTAGTAGTTTCTGACGGATTAATTATTTTGACTCTATGTAAATCCCTAAACAACTCTTGATGTTGATCATTCCAGGTGATAATTTGGTTACTCTGGGTTGCGAATTGACGGAATGCTTCCAAGTAGTCATTTATCGTTGGGTAAGTGTCGGAGTGATCGTAATCGACCGAGGTGATAAGTGACAAAAATGGATGAAAATGTAAAAAGTTTCGATCGAATTCGTCACATTCATATACAAAATATTCGCTTAACGGGTCGTATTTGCCACTTGGTCCAAATTTGATAGTTGTGCCGATTGAGTAACTGATTGGGATACCTAATTGTTGCATGGCCCAAATCAGCATTCCGGTAGTCGTGGTTTTGCCGTGTGTTCCAGCGATAGCGATTAGTTTCAGATTTTTGTCATCGATAATGTAGGCCAGTAGCTCATCGCGTTTAGCAGTTTTAATCCCAAGTTTGCGGGCCATTTCTAATTCTGGGTTGTCGTCAGGTAAGGCTGAACTATAGATGAACCAGTCGATTGGCTTATCATGGTGGTGGGTGATTAGGAAGGTGCCGTCTTGGACAGTATCAATGGTGATACCTTTTTGAATCAATTGTTTGGTCATTAGCGTTTCTGCTGGATCAGATCCAGCCACACTATATCCGGCATCAACTGCAATTTCGGCCAGTGGGCCTATACCAGCGCCACCGATTCCAGAAAAATAGATATTCATAGAACCCAGTATATCACTTCATCTTTGGAGCGTCTCTGTTCGTGATATACTAGGGTTAACAATTTAGGTGGGGTTTTCAGGTGTTTGATAAAAAGCAAGTGCGACGAAATATAAAGCGATTGCAACGCGCTAGAACTTGGCATTTGGTCATTTTGTTGATACTTATGAGTTTTGTGTCTGCCACTTTCTTGCGTCTAAATAATATCGGCATGATTGAGCGTCGCGCAGCTGTTCTGACGGCTGATGGCGTTGGTAACAACGAAACAACCCAGAACAGGTTGTATGACTTACAACGCTATGTTTCGGCGCATATGAACACCGATATGGGCAAAGGCATCTACCTTGAATCGGCCTATAATCGTGATTATAATGCTCTGCTTGTAAAAGCCTCAAATGACAGTAATTCGAACGGAAATATATATAAAAAAGCCCAAGATGTTTGCGCGCCCCAATTTGATTTTTATTCGTCTGCATATTTGCAATGTACTCTTAACGAATTGGCTAAATATCCAGCCAGCGCTAGCTTGATAAACTCGGTCAACCTATCTCCTAGCGCATATTTACACGTTTTCTCGTCGCCCCTTTGGTCGTCTGATTTTGCTGGGTGGTCACTAGTCGTTTGTGTAGTGATTTTGATAATGATTATCGCTCGTTTGACCAGTGTTGGAATCTTGGAATTATTACTCCGATATCAATATAAAAGCATTTAACAGTTGACACCGAGGGCGCCACAATGTACGATTACTCTTGTATAGCACTAACAGGAGGTATAAGAAATTATGGCTTACAAGCACATAAACTCAAAAGGTATTACTTATTATCTGCACAACACCGAAGTTACGCTTCGTGGTGGCAAGAAACAAACTATCTACTTTTTCGCAAAAGTAGAGAAGAATGCAAAGGGTCATCCAGTTGATCTTCCTGCAGATCGCATCGTCAAAGAAAATCCACGAAATGGTTTCTTGACAGTCTCAAAGAAAAAATAGTCTAATTTTAGGCTTGCACCATAAGCGAGTTTGGTGGTATAGTAATAACCAAACAAACAGGTGCCAGAAATGCCCCTTCGGGGGCATTTTTGATTGACTGTTTTTGATAGATTGACTGTAGAGAGCGCTTGTGCTATAATATCAGTATGTCCATTAAAGAAATGCTCCCAGAAGGTGATTTCGTCAACGAAAATGGAGACGTAAAACATTATGACCTGTCTGATGGGGAAATACCTCCCTTAGAAAATGAAGTAAATAAATATATTAATCCGCCTGTTGAATCTGGTGTATTTGTGAGTTTTACAGATCGTGTTATTGCGATAAACGGAATAATGCACATATTTAACCTACAGAATCGGAATCGAGGGGCTAATAGTAAAATGGGAACACAGGATATTACAAAGCGCTACTTTGACAGCGACTCTTTATTGAGAAATATGGATGAAAAAGAAAGGGTTGCGTTAAAAGATTACGAGAAGCATCTTAATACCCTTGCGGCTGTCGATAAGTTTAGAGATGCTGGTTTTAGCGAGCCTGATATCCAATCTGAAAAAGAATTACTTCGTGCTGAGTTAGAGCATTATTATGGTCCAGGTAACGCGTATGCTCGTGACAGAGAAAAATTAGTTAAAAAAGTTCAACCACCAGAGACAAAAAAGACACCAAAGAGAAACGTTCTTAACAGATAAAGCAAAATAGTTCGCTAATACGCGGACTATTTTGTTTGGTGGACACGAGTGGATTTTCTTGGAAACATATATATGAACAGTTTAGAAATATCTACACGCTGTTCGCTGATTCGAATATAGCAAGGTTATTAATACTACCAGAGTGTCATAGAACCTGTAGTGTAGGCGTATCTAATTAGTATGAATAATAGTAATTAGAGATTATTAGGAATTATCGATGACCTTAAACAACATATTCGAACCATACCACTCAAATCATTATCGTAATCGTAGAGTAGACATTTGCCAGAAAATTAACTCTACTGATACGCTTTTTGGTTTTCTTAAAGAAGTGATGGAATCAGAGTTATTATTACCCAACCAGGTCAACTTACGTGATTGTAGGATAAGAACACTCGATGAGGCGAATTGGGTCTTGAATACGATAAACACACCACAAGGTCGTTATAGCTCGCTTAGAAGTATACAGAGCGATAGAGAGTGTTGGCAGACTTGGGATTTTGTCCCTTCCAATTTAGGAAAAGGATTTTTGTTTTACTTCGTATGTGACGGTTGCAGAGAACGTGTTAAACATCTCTACAATCCAGATGGACAGTTCAGGTATTCGTGTCGTACATGTCACGGAGTCTCTTATCCGACTAAGCGTCAACAAGAAATAATGCAGCGACGTTTTGACACTAATTTAATAAAGCAGATGGCTTTACATTAAGGGCTTTGGCTATCTTATTTATGTTATCGAGCGAAATATTCTGTTCACCCCGTTCTATTGCACCTATATAAGTCCGATGCAACCCAGCAATATCTGCAAGAGCTTCTTGCGATAATCCTTTTTCTTTACGAATCAAACGCATATTATTACCAAACTTTTTTCGTGCTTTAGTGTTAGTCATATAGCACTAGCGTATGCAAATGATGTTTATGGCTCTACAGTCAATAACTAGCATTTTATCTATGATTCGACTACACTTTAGATAGGTTAATGCCTTATGAAGATTGAAAATAAAGCTATTGACACCAATATTGACAAACTCCGCACTTTGGAGCGAACTCACGCTATTACTATTGGGCTAGATAGGAGTTACGCAAATAATCTCTGGCAAAGTGTAACTATAATTGGTAAAATATTAAATCTATTAACACCTCTGCTTATTATCGTAACTACCATAGTATTTATTAAAGTGGGCATATTACAAGGTTTATTGTCGGTCTTTCTCGTAGGAGTTTATGTAGTTATAGTGCAAAAAGTTGCGTTATTATACGTAAGGGTTCGATTGCTTTTTATTGAAGATGGCTATTTTTTCAAAGACGCTTATACAAAACGCAAAGCAACTATTAGAAACAATGTGAACGGTAAAATTATTAGTTCGCCAATGGATTGGGTGAAGTTGGTTTTATGAAAAAGATACCAGTAAAGTTTATGAGGTTTATAAATATTAACAAAAGACTGCTTATTGGATTAGTAGTTGGTGTTGTTATCACATTGCCGACTGGCTTGTATATCCGAGAACTGAATACTATCAATAGGCAAGGTGTACCAGCTAGCGGTACTCAACAGATCGATACTATAAATGCAGTAGACGTCGTTAAACCTACAATAATAAAAGGACCAAATCAATCATCAGACGACGAATCATCAGAACAATATAGTAATGGTTCTAACTCTAGTTATAGCTCAGACTCATCTACAGGCTCCACATATATACCAATGACAACGTCTTCATTTAATTCAACGGAGCCCGATGCGTCTGATGTACCTATCAAACCTACTGCACCTTCTTACGAAGGGTCAGGATCGATAGAAGATACGGCTTATCTGCAAGAATGTACCGATAAATATAATCAACGACAGGCTGCATTAACACCCATTCAACAACAAATCGATCAGAAAACGCAAGAACTCGCAGATTTACCTGAGGCAATCGCTGCACGTACCGCCAACTCTCTTGTAACTGAGACTCAGAGACAACGCTTATACGCAATAGAAGCTGCTGTGATAATAGATCAGATAGACGACTTGCAGTATCAGTACGACACATTAAGTTATCAATACCCAACTTGTTAGGAGGGTTGAACTTATCATGAAGCACAATAAAAAGCTGCATAAAACACTAAAGATTATTAGCATAGCACTCTCTTTAATTATCTTAATTGTAATTTTAATAACTGGAATAGATTATACATATTATAAACTTGGTAATCGTTCTTTTATATTTAACACGCTCGATAACTATAGACAGGATCAGATTTTAAAGTTTGGTAACCTTGATCTGAAAGTTAATGAGGTAATTTTAAAAGCTTATCCCGAACCTACAGCTCCCATCCAGACTGATTGTAGTTTGATCAGCGAATCTACAGAGGAAGGCTTTTGGAACGGACTTTCTAAATATAGATGTGAGTATGCTTTATCTAAATACCCAGAGGACTTCTCTCATTATAAAGCTAAAAGTGAGCTAATTGTTGAGTTCGAATATTCTAATATTTCTGACCAGCCAATAAATCTAGCCGACTATAGCGTCAAATTGATTGCTAACACTTCCCTCGAGATATATGGTAGCCCAGTTACAAAATGCACAGGTATGTCTAAATTGGTGTTCTTAAATGGATATACTGAAAAAGAGTGCTTATCGATGGATATAGACAAGGGTTATAATGGGCCTTTAGCCCTTTCAGTCACAAGAGGCGGAAAAGAAAAGATTATTAATCTAACAATTCCAGAAACTGCTCTTCTTAAATAAGACGATAGTTTATAGGTGTTAAACTGGTAATATGCCAAATGTAAATATAAATGAAAAAAGAGGATATGAAGCTAGTGTGCCTGTTGAAAAAATATGGAGCAAGTTTCAAGACAGTAATATAGTTAGCAACCTCTGCATTCCTCTCGGAGAAAATGAGAAAAAAGCGGATGTTTGTACTGATCTAATATCAGCACATCATATTCTGGCTGCTGGTGTTGCACTTTCTGGTTTTGGTATGTTTAGACGCGTAGCCCTAGCAACATTATTAAAGTTTAATAAACCAGAAGACTTGAAGTTTATTTTGATAGACCCACTAGAAATATCCTTCTTCGATTTTAGAAACATTGATAAACATCTAGTCTTTCCAATAATTACCGGAAATAAAAAGGCTATTGAAGCACTTGAATGGGCTAATCAAGAAATGAAGCGACGATATGATGTCTTAGCTGAGAATAGAACTCATTATCTTAAAGATTATAATGAAAATAATCCTGATAAAAAAATACCAGTACTGGTGATAATGCTGACGGAATTAGGTGAACTTTTGGATTATGATAAAGAAGCAGAGAAACTAATACTTCGTTTAGTAATGAGATCAAAATGTGTCGGGATCCATTTGATCATAACAACTCAAAGACCGACTAAAGATGTGATAACTGGATTGCTTAAGGCAAATATACCTACAAAAATTGCATTCCAAACTAATGATAAAGAAGAGTCGTTAGTAATAATAGATAAGGTAGGAGCAGAAGAATTACTTGGGCAAGGAGATATGCTGGTTGATAGCTATCTTCAGTCAAAACCTCAAAGATTGCAAGGTTATTATCTACCTGAAGACAATATTCGGGAATTAGTTTTTTAAGATTATGGAATAAACCAAAGTTTAGCGTTAAACTAACAGCTAGGAGGCCCTTGCAAAATGTCTATTCAAAAAATAGTAGAAAGTCCATCACAGGCGTATTCAAACATAAGAACAAGACTAGTTAATGACCTTGGTCCTGTCTGGGGTCAAATCAATCACTCCGAATATAGCCCATTTTGGCTCCTCACTAGGAGTATGATGCCAGTAGCTGAATCTATAGGTGATCTGATTTATAAAGATACACCAATAAAAAATCTTGAAAAGCTCATTGATAATGATTTAGCAAAAATAAGGTCAATCTATAAAGGTAAAGGGTCAATCATAGCGTTACTTTACAGACACTCACTTACCCACCAAGACGAACCTCGTTCCATATATGCAGGGAATATTACTATCGAATGGAACCTTGCCTTTATTGACGGTCGTAATCATCTTTTGACACTGGCTAAGGATAAACATAGAAGGACCTGCGTTATGTCCTTTGACCTCAGGACATTTTATGAGGATCTTCAAGCTCTACTAGTTTTGTATGAGTCTAACGGTCCAAAGAAGGGAGTGGTCAAGAGATACAACTCATGGTCATTTCTAAACATCTCAACGAGTACGGTTTATAGTCCTAGTGCAAAAGCTCAAATAATACAGCAGGTAAGAGATTTCTATAATCAAACGTAGGACAACTAATATTGGTATAATGAGGTATGATGCCTGATAAGAATCTTGCCAAGAGTTTGGTACGGAAACAAGTTAAAGAGGATATTCATACTGCCAAATTGTTAGCAAATGATGGAGATTATTTAGAGGCCTCGTTCCGCATAGCTAAGTCGCTAAATGTTTTGGGTAATCTTGGCGATAAAGCATTACTTAAAGAAGCAAAAGCTCTGTCGGTTGCCTACAATAAGGAAGCTGAAAAACTACTTACAACCCATGAAATTATCCCAGACATAGATCCAAAAATTATTGATGGTCTCGAAGACTACGTGGTACAGCTTACAAAATCAAGCGTTCTAAAAAAGAATCTTGAACGGATGACCGCATCTAGATTACTTGTTCCGAGGTACGACGAAGCTGTAAAAAATGCCAAGAAGATTGTCCCTTTGACAGCTCAACTAGTTACTCATATTACGTACGGTGATAACGGGTACTTAAAGTCATTCGATAATTTTAGTAGTGATTGGCTATTTGAGCACTATAATATTCAACTCAACTTAAGTATGAGTATGATAAATATGGCTTTCTCTAGGCTATATCGGAATAATCAATTTGATACCAAACCTCTTATGGATGTCATATCAGGACGAGGCATGTACGGATTGGATCAATTACTCAGGATCAGAACCATTCTTGACCATCGATTTTCGGGTGATTATTATTCAGCAATATGTCTTCTCGTTCCATTGCTCGATAAAACATTCATGTCTCTTTCTGGTGTATTGGGTATCGACACATATACATTTGGTAATAAATTAACCAGCACCAGGGGGAAAACTCTATCGTCTCCGATGCTGAACTCAAAAGAATGTCAGAAAGTTTGGGGTAAAGATTTTTGCATTATGCTTGACATGTTCTTGTTTAATGAGGATGGTTATAAGTATCGGCATCGAGTTGCTCACGGTGAACTTGCTTTGCCAGAGTATTCATATACGTATTTTAATTTGATATTTTATTTCCTTATCAAAATCTCTTTTATGGTCAAGGCAACAAAGAAGAAATAACCACGTCAAGAATTACCTCCTGTTATTTTAATCGCTTTTAGCGTATAATATCAACAAAGCTCAATCGGCATAACTTTAATAAAAGTGAGCCGATTTTTATGTTTAATAACCATAAAACTCAATTAAAAGCAACTAGCTTCGGTCTTAGTCCGTGGACTCAGACATCATACGGCAGTTATAGGGTCATGGTTGTAGCGTATGGCTAATTTTACTACTAGTACTCTAATAACGCTTTCAGAGGCTCGTAGATTGCTTGGAACCACTGCTAAGGATATGTCTGATGATGCTATTAGGCTATTAATAAAACAAGTTGATATATTAACTGATATTGTTGTTGCTCACGCTAACGGTTCTACAATCAAATCTTATATTGATAATTTAGACGATGAGGCACATAATGATGAGTGATATGAAAAAGGCAGTTATCTATACCAGAGTATCGACAGACGAACAGGCAAAAAATAACCTCAGTCTTAAAGGGCAAAAAGATGCTATCGATGATTACTGCAAACGGCTAAATATTGAGATTACTAAACGTTTTTGTGACGCTGGTGAGTCTGCAAAAACTATGGATAGGCCTGACCTTATGGCTTCGCTTGCTTATTGCTCGGAACATTATAAGGAAATCGATTATTTCATTGTTTGGAAGTTAGATAGACTTGCTCGTGTGGCTTTAGATACAGCTACGATTAACGCTAATCTATTGAGATTAGGAATTAAACTCCAGTCTGCGACTGAACCGATTGACGATACATCTATTGGCCGTCTTACTACTACTATGTTGGCAGGTTTTGCCCAGTTTGATAATGATATAAAATCCGAAAGAAGTACTGGTGGAGTTAAGCGTCGCATTGAAGAGGGTGGTTGGCCACACATGGCTCCGTTGGGATACAAGAATGTCAAAGATAGCCAAAATAGGCCTACTTTAGAACAAACAGATCAAGCTTTCACTATCGCTAAATGGCTTAGGGAGTATTTAAAGGGTGGATATACTCAAAAAGCTATGAACATACTAGCTTGGGATATGGATATTCGGTCCAGAAAAGGTAGGAGATTGCCAAACCAACAGACCATAAATATGTTGCGAAATCCTATCTACGCTGGATTAGTGTTTTCAAAGATGATTGACACTCCGATTAAAGGGCTACATGAGGGGATAATAACGCTAGAAGAACATGAAGCTATATTGGACAAATTAGACAATCGCAAGAAAGCTATTAATGGAGTTAAGGCATCAAGTAATTGGCCGCTAAGAAGTAGCTTTTTGAAATGTGCGGATTGTGGCGAAAGTATAACAGGTAGTGCCCCAAAGGGTCGGTCAAAGAATTACCCTATTTATCATTGTCCTAAATGTAGAGCAAAAGTCATAGGGCATAAGGTTAGTGTTGCCAGGGATAAATTGCATGAGGAGTTTGAATCTTTGTTGGAGTTAGTAACACCTTCAGAGGCTACTTTGAAACTGTTTAGACATCAATTTGTAAAGAAATGGCAAAATGTCCATAAAGAACAATTAGTGCAACAGCAACTGTTGCAACAAGAGCTGAGGAAACTTAAAGAGAGAAAACAGCGAGTTATAACTTTATTCATTGATGGTAATTTATCGTCTGACGAAAAAATAGAGCAAACGAGCAAGATTGAGTCAGAGATACTTAGAACCGATCTAAAATTGAATAGTGCCAATGATGAAGTTATAGACTCTGAAGTGCTAATTGACTTCGGTATTAATATGATTAATGCTGCTCCAAAGTTATGGAGAATCTGTGATGGGTTGGAGCAACAACGACTACAAACAGTCATATTTCCTGAAGGGCTGACTTATGATTTTGAAAAGGGATTTGGAACCGTTCAATTATCGGAATTGTATCTGTCGATAAACAAAATAGCGACCGAAGTCGCTAATTTATCTAGTGTGGTGGGGGCGGTTGGAATCGAACCAACAACCAAATCGTTATGAGCAATCTGCTCTAAACCGGTGAGCTACGCCCCCTCGTCAGGATCCACTTCAGGACTCGTTTTGTTGCAAGCAGCAAAAGCATCGTCTTATCAGTGGTCCTTCCTCTCAATTTTTCAAACAGCTAAAGCTTGGTTTAAAAAACTGGGAAATTTCAATATCACATTAAACCTAACGGCTTATTGTACGAGGCTTATTATAGCCTATTTCACGCTGTTGGGCTATAATATAGCGTAGAGAATTATGAAAAAAATAAACATCCGTCGCCTATATTATCGCATCAGTCACGATTATTTTACGGTTAATAACGCTGTAATTGCTGTCGGTCTAATGATTGCAGCTGGTTGGGTATGGGGGTCGCTGGATGTGATGCAGCGCAATTATAGTTTGCAAAAAGAGCTAGATGATAAGTCGCGTCAGCTGATTGTGGCTCAACTTGATAACGAGAATGCCAAGTTAGAACAACGGTATTTTCGTACTGATGAGTATAAAGAGTTAGCAGTGCGTCAGCGATTGGGGTTGGTTACGCCAGGTGAGAGTGTGTTGATTTTGCCACCAAATTCTGAGGCCGTCAAAGCTGCCGATATAACTAATTCTGTGGTTTCATCAGCTCCACAAGTGTCGATAAGTAATTTCACGCAATGGATTAACTTTTTATTTGGGAATAATAACAAGAATATTTCTGGCTGATTAGGGTTCGGAATCGGGATTGGGGGTTGGGAAATAGGAAATAGGAATAGGGCACAAATATTAGTATCAAGTTCTAATGCGATTACCCCATTTCCCATTTCCTAATCCCTATACCCCAATACTTGCAATCACCATTCATATCTGTTAACCTAATATATGCGTCGCGGGGTGGAGCAGTCTGGTTAGCTCGGATGGCTCATAACCATCAGGTCGCAAGTTCAAATCTTGCCCCCGCAACCAAATTGTCATAACAGAGAAGAATCGAATATCATGTCGATTCTTCTTTTTGTTTAACCTCTTTAGACTGGCTCAAGTCTTAATAGGTATATAAAGTTATTCAGAAACTGGCTTAATAGATTTAGCCAGGTTTATTAAATCGTTTTTTGATGAGCTAGTATCATCAAGTAGTGAGATAGTTATTCCTATAGCCTGATTAAAGACACTCTTTCCGTCTACTGTCTTGTATTGAGACGCTATGCCATCCCAAATATTTGAGTTTTTTTCTCCATACAGGTACTCATATTTCATAGAAGGGTTTGTTATGTATGAGCACTGGTTTGCGTAGTCTCCATGCTTTGTTTTGCAGTAGGTAGTACCCTCTTCTGGAACTGCTTCAGACGCACCTTCGGCGACATACGTAGAGTATCTTACTGATAGTATCTGTTTATGAGTCGAGTTGTCAGACGCGAGTATGTATGTACTGTTTTTGTTGTTATCATCTAATCCCTTAGAGATATCCCAATTGTTTGAGTAATCGAATGTGAATGGTACGTATTTGTTACGATAGGTTAGCCAGCCAGCAGGCTTTGAGTATGGCTGATCTTTATTATTGAAGTTTATAGAATACAATGTGGCCACAATAGCTAATGCCAAAACAAATACGACTAAACTCATTATGGTTAGTTTTTTGCGGTTATTTTTCTTCTTACTAGTCATGCTACTTAAATCCTTGAGCTTATTATATTTGAAGTATAGCAATTTTATGCAAATTACTCAAAACAGTTACTAGTTCATTGCTTATGAAGAGTTAATGTGGTAAAAATAGTGTATAAGGGATATAGGAGATTATCACTCTAATGAATAAGTTACGAAAATTCACGCTAAGAACTATTACTATGATGGCTTTATTACTCGCCATCATTTTTTTATCAAATTCAGTTAGTTCTGCTCTGGGCTCAACAGCCGAGTTCTCAGATAAAAAGGTTGACCCAGTGGTTGAGTCTTTGGCAAAGCAGCGAGGCATATCCGCAGCAGAGGCCGCCGAACGCATAGCCTGGTCAGAACAAGCTTCAAAGATGAACGACGAACTCATAGAACAAGGGGCTGAGAATTTTGGAGGCATATGGATAGATAGAGACACTGATCGAGTGCAGATTGGCGTGACAGGAGATGACTTGACTATTACGGGCAGAGTTAGCGCATATGGACTAAGTGACAATGTCGACTACGTAAACGTTAAGTACACTTTCAGCGATCTATCGGAAAAGAAGGGCGATGTAGTTAAGGCAATAAAAGTTCTTTCTGATAGCTTAAGTAGCAATATTAGTGTTGGTATAGCTACCGACAGGAATAGTGTTGCGGTGGAAATAGAAAAAGAGGCATCAGATAATGAGAAATCACTTCTGAAAAGCTATTTAAGAAAATATGGAGATATGATTGAACTCAATACTAATGGATCAGGTGTAGAGTTCGCCTCTTGTAATTGGTGGTTTTGTGACTCCCCCTTAAGGGGCGGTGTCGAGATAATAACTAATCCCACTGGCTGGTATCTTTATTGTACTGCTGGTTTTGGGGTTACGGGCAACTCTGGAGCCAAGTATATTCTAACTGCCGGACATTGTCAGATAGATCCAAACAGTAATTGGTCTGGAACCTATTGGTATACAAATGATTCAGGGTATAACTACAAATCTATCGGCCTTAAACACAGGAATGTTCTGCAGGAGGATGGCGATATAGACGCAATGATTATAAGAACTACTGATATTGGTTCGTGGAGCGCGGTCGGTAAAATATATGTTAGGGCGGGCATAGGGCTGGGCGGCTTTAGCGGACCAAGTACTCACGAAGAGTATGACATAACTGACTATGACACTAGTGGCGATCTAATAGGAAGCAGAGTCTGTATGTCTGGCCAGAAATCGGCTGACCTAAATTATTACGAGGGTGGTTCATGCGGCCCAGTATTGCAACTGGAGACAAGCTTATTCAATATGAGTGCTGGAGGGCTAACTTTCCAGCTAGATGGTATAGTAAAGGCTAATCTATGCGCTCGTCATGGCGATAGCGGTGGACCAGTTTTCCGTCTAGGTAAGGCTCTTGGTATAGTTACCGCAGTACCCAGCGGGCAAAATGATAGCGCTGCATGTAGTGTGAGTAATGCACCGAGTAGCCCTGGAATTATGTACTATACTGGCTTGCAACCTATAATTAATGCTTTTGACAATACGATTCATATATACTAACTGTCACTCAGACAGAGGGGGCAACTAGCCCTTTATGTAATATGCCCTTACTTTTATATACGCTAAGTTCTAATCTTACATAGGATAGGGAAGTACTTCCTTATCTCTATCTATAAACTCTTTCCACCTAAGTATTTCCTTACAGATTAAGTTCCAATGCAGAGCCACTTGGGCAACCAAATTAAATCATTACAACAAGTGCATGTCGAGGTTAAATATGATGGACCCCGGAGGATCTACTCACTGCGCTTTAAGCAGGAATAGATTCCCCCGGGAAACTTAATAATACTATTTACAAAGAAAGAATGGCCATATTCTATCGAACATGGAGCTGTCCAATATTGGGCCGAGCCATATACCGATTAACAGGATTGATATGGCCGCCAGAACCCACAAATAAATCCTGAACTTATGAAGAAACGAGGTTAGTACTACTAGTACTAAAATCCCTAAGATCTCATAAAAAAGCAATAAAGCTAGTAGCCTTGTCTTTTCTGGGCTAAGTATTATTATCTCGAACCAGTCAGAGTTCATAATTATAGAATTAATAAGCCAAAAAATAATTAGGCTTAAGCTACTTATCACCAGTAAGTTTCTATTCTTTTTTCCCTGTTGTTCCTCTTTTTTGCACATTTTTTCCTCCCTTGTTTATTTATTTCATTTAAAGATTTCGATATGACGAATGTCATAATTTACTGTCCCTAAATATAAATATCGGGAGCAGCCGTTAGATTAGAAATTGGCAATTAGCTATTAGAATGTGGCTATTGGCTTTGAATTTTCGCCATATTCCATATTCCATTTGCTACATTCCAAACTAACGTGCTGCCTCCGAAGAAAAAAGGAGAATAGTGAGCAAGCCAAACAACCGTTCGACTACGCTCACGGTCTCGGATTATTCAATAAATGAATAATCCTCGACATGCACTGTAATGATCTGACTTTTTAACGATCATCTGTTATCATAGATTTTCCACCTCGGACAACTGACAGTTAAAGCATAGCACAAAACGGGCATAATGTCAATGCTTATCGCAATATTATGTTAGAAAATGCAAATATATCTATGTTAGTTTACTGGCAGCAACTCGTACGGCTTCGCTCCAACTGAGGAAGGCGTGAGGTGTCTGGGCAATATCATCGGCGGTCAGCTTGTGTTTGACGGCCAAGGCCAGTTCGTGAATAATCTCGCCAGCGTGAGGCGCGATCACGGCTGCGCCTAAAATTACGCCTTTTTTATCTGTAATAATCTTGACAAAACCATCACGAAAATCTGAAGTATTGCTACGGGCGATGATATTCAGCGGTGCAATCGCTTTATTGATAGGTAAATCGCGTTTCAAACAATCATCTTCGGACAAACCAACCGTTGCAATGCCAGGATGGATAAAAATGACCTCTGGGATGGCGGTGTAATCCGGCGTGATTTTATTGCGGTTAAAGATGTTACTCGCGGCAACTTGGCTCTCTAATAGGGCAGTGTGCGTATGGCTGCCTCGTCCTAATACATCACCAGCCGCAAAGATATGTTTGACACTTGTTTGCAAATAATTGTTAACCTCGATGCCGCCAGCAGTATATTTGACACCGGCGTTTTCGAGCCCAAAATCTAATGTCGGCATACGGCCGGCCGAGACTAATATCTCGTCAACATGAATTGATTTTTCGGTACCAGCCCGAGATATGATGACGCGTTTGCCCAGCCCGTCTTTTTCAACCGACATAACGCGTGAATGAGTCAGAACAGTTACACCTTTTTGCTCACTAAAGATACGCTCGATTAGTTCGCCAATTTCGCTGTCATGATGGGGCAATAAACGACTAGCCTTTTCGGCGATGTAAACTTTGGTGCCAAATATGGCCATAAGTTGCGCGATTTCAATACCCGTGTCGCCACCGCCAATAACTAGCAGACTTTTAGGTGGACGAATTGCTTCTAGGATAGTTCGAGACGTAAAGTAATTAATTTTATCTAAACCTTGGATATCAGGTACAATACATTGCGATCCAGATGCAATCAAGAAATTGTTGGCTGACAGATGCCGACGATTAACGCTAATCTCGTTGGGTGATAAAAAGTGAGCTGTGCCGCTGAAGGCGCTGATACCTTGGCTTTCATAATAACGACGATTGCCACCTGCACCGGTGCGTTTGACTGCTAGGTCCTTCCAGGCGCGAATAGAGGGGTAATTATAGCCAAGTGTCGAGGAACGAAGTCCAAAACGAGCGCCGTGACGAGCTTCATCATACAAATTAGCCGCATGTAGCAAGGCTTTGGTCGGTACATCACTCCAATTTGGCGAGTCGCCTCCAAAGATATCAGATTCAACAATTGCGACTGATTTACCTTCACGAGCTGTGATAGTTGCGGCGGCGCTACCACCAGCACCACTACCGATAACGATAAGGTCATAATCAAATTCATATTTTTTGGCCATAATTTATCCCCCTTTAAATAATCATGTGGTGTTGTTCGTAAAGATAAGCTGCATCTGGATGATAATTTTTCAGATGACGGGTTGTGACTGTGCGGATATCTTGGCCGGTAACTTCGGGACGTTGCTGCAGCCAATCGATTACTGCCTCACAAACGTTATTAGCGATTAATTCGGCTTGCCCTATGGGACTGCGAACTGCTAAACAAGCGGAGACAATGCTGTTATGCAATTTTTCGCGTTCAAATCGTTCTGGCTGGCGACTATTGCCATGTTTGATAATATCGACGGCTAAATCCATCCTAGAGTCCCCCTACTGTACTGCCAAGAATCTCGTTGACATAGACAAAGAATCCTAGCACGATAAGGCCAGCCCCAGCGGCAAATTGCAAGAAATGTTTGTTTGATTCGCGCCAATGTTGAATTCGGCTGATGCTGTGGCCACTGCCGATTAATACCCAGACGATGATTAACGAAAGTGAAGAAATTAAGGTATAAATACCAATCCCCACTAACTGCCAGAGTGGTGGCAACTGAATAAGTACTAGGGCACTGATAATAAGTGGCGCGATGATGAAAATTATTTCGCCAATGACGCTACTGAGGCCTAGACCAAAGGCTTCGGCGCTTTGTTTAGTCGATTGAATGCGTTTTGTCAGATAGGTAGCGATGCTTCGTGGTATCCATAGGGTAGTTCCATTTTCACGACGGTAATAGAATAGCCATATCGAGACAGCAACACCGATTAGTAACCCGCAACCAGTGGCCCAAATAATTTGGGGTGTTTCGGTCCCAAAAGTATGTAATAACACTAGTGATGTGAATGATATTAGTAGCATTGTCATAATGCCAGCACCAATCAAAAACCCTGTTGTCAAACGTAATAATTTTGCTGGTGTTTGTTTAGTGCCAAGTGCATGACTGCCAAGTAGCGTCAGAACACTGACACTTAATTGAAAGCTGGCATGAATTAGCGCAGCGAGGGCTATGATTGCGAGAGAGCTGGGTATATTCATGTTTGTTTTTAGTTTCCTTACTCTTATTTATACCATAACCACCACTATAACGTCAAAGAATATTTAAGAATGTTGCAAAAAGGTATTGCTTTTTTATGACATTTATGCTTAAATAGAACTATCAAACAATAAATACAAAAAAAGGAAATAGAAATGGAAACAGAAACGGGTATCGTAGAAGCAGTCACAAAAAGCGATTTACTTGAATTAGCTTCTTGGGACAAGCCTCGTACTACCGAACAGTTACTTGGCTTTATCGCTCGTCGCGAAGCTGAGATTGCTGATATCGACGAATAAAATTAGTTAAATCAGCCCGATAGCCACATAGAAACTACGTGGCTATTTTATATTGTAAAACATTATCCTTGTTTAGGAGGACGGACCTTCTAAAAAGAACTTATATTGTGTAGTATATATACATGCCTAGTCGAAATGTAATAAAAATCGATGTTGAACATAGTTATTACCACGTGTACGCACGAGGGCATGGTCGACAAAAGATATTTCGAGAGGCTGAAGACTATCGAGTCTTTTTGAATCTTTTCAAACGGCATTTATCGATTCCAGAGGTAACTGATAATTATGGTAAACCTTATGCTCACCTACGCGGACAGGTTGAATTATTATGTTATTGCCTGATGGAAAGCCATTTTCATTTGTTGCTATACCAACAAGAAAAGGGAGCGATGTCGAAATTAATGCACGGTGTAATGACCAGTTATAGCCATTATTTTAATACTAAATATGATAGTTCGGGTGCGTTATTCGAAAGTCGTTACAAGGCATCAAGGATATCTTGTGATGCGCATTTGATGCATATTAGTCGATATATACACCTTAATCCGGTCGATTGGCGGGCTTATCCGTATTCAAGTATTGGCGCATATTTTGGTATTGGTCGACCAGAGTGGTTGCAACCAGAAAAAATTATTGATTTATTTGATTCGCTGCCGATTTATGCTGATTTTTTGGATGATGGCGAAGGGTACAAACAGTCAATTGATGAAATCAAATACGACCTGGCAAATAACATATTGTAAAACATTTACTTCGTTTAGAAGGTCCGTCCTCCGAAAGAGGGGCTTTATTGCATAGTATATTTTTTAGCTTGTGGGTAGAGTTTTTATGTTAAACTAAGGGGATGAATATGGAAAATGAGTTTAATGAGTCCAATGAAAAAATAATCGAGATTAAGCCGTTCGTTTTTAGCGAGAAAGAAGTATCAGAGATACGTCAAAGTCTTGCTGGCGAAAAAACAGTTTCTTCATCTTTGCAAGAAAAAATTCAAAATGATCCTTTGGTCGCCGAATGCTCCGTAGCTATGTTCTTTCCAGTGATTAGTGAACGTATATCGCAAAATAACGAAAGACCAAAAGTCGAGGCAATTCAAGCAGGTGCAAGGGGGAGAGTCTTGAAGGCTTCTTTTGAAGATATGGCTTACATTATTAAGCCACTTGAAAATAGCCAAGAGTCAGCAATAGCTAAATCGATGGCAGAAATTGGTGTAGGTCCTGAACAATACGAATCAATAAACGGATATATTACTGAAAAATTTATAGAGGGTGACGCTATTAATCGAGTCAATTCAGATAAATGCACGCCTGAGTTTATGGAAATGATTGGCCAAAAGATGGGCGATACCGTAAAACGAATTCACGAGAAGGGTATTCTAATAAATGATCAGCTTTTTTCTGATGATTCTGGTAAATCACATACTATTATTGGTCCTGAAGGCGATGTCCATTTGATTGATTTTGGAGCATCAATTAATTTAGCTAATTTTCCTGAAATTTCTGACGAGAATGTCTATTTGATTATAAGATCGGATACTTTTGCATCGTTTAGTTTGGGAATGATATCGGATCAAGACTTGCCGTCTTTTATGGGGAAATACCGTCAAGACGTTTTGTCTCAGTTCAAAACCAAAGAAGAAGTGATTGATAGATATGATGGGCAATTGATTCACGAAGGTTTTTCTTTTCTTTCTCAGCGTATTCAAAACGTAGGTTCGTTGGCAGATGCTTTTAATAAAGCGAACAGTTAGAAAAACACCAAATAAAAATCCACACCGTAAAGTGAGGATTTTTATTTGGTAGAACTGAGCAGATCGAAGTGAAACTTTATTTTCAAAGAACTGGTGGCTATCTATAAACTGGTGAAACGTTTAAATAATCTAACTTTAGCAATCAGTGAGGGTGATGTAAGTGATTGGGGTTAAAATACATATAATGCTTAAACTTTTAATTGGGCTCGCAAGCTGTTAGTATCTGTTTATGGAACAGAAGCTAGATGATCGACAATTTGATGCTGAAAAACTCGGATTGACTCAATTATTACGTCAATACGACATTGATACTACTTTGTGGGGCGCTGAAGGAGCGAAAACAGTTAATCATTTAGTGAAAGAAATCATGAGCCATGAGTGTCAACTTGTCGAAAATGGAGGCGAATTGCTGAGAATTGTTTCAATCGCTGAAGGTGTTATTACTTACATAAACTCAGACGGTGTTACTTATCGGTTACATAAACAAGAACAAGCGTCCGAAGAAGATAATCGAACACGAACAAGACCATACCGTAGTTATGCGCCTGTGTCTGAGAAAATGGTCACTAACGAAGAGCCATTGTCTGCTCTGATGCGTGGCATTAATGATGAATTAGGTATTGCTACTGTGTTGTCGGTGTATAAAACGCCAGAAATAAAGGTTGTCTCTTCTGATTCGCTGAGTTTCCCTGGTCTGTCATCGGTTTACAAATTTCACACATACTCAGTGTCTATCGATAGGTCTGTATATAAGCCAAAAGGCTATCAAAAAGTTCAACCTGACAAGACAAATTATTATGTTTGGGAAAGAATTGAATCACCCAGGATAACCGGAGCATCTGATGATGACCCGAAAGGCGATGATGCCTTAAATCCCCTATATAATGTCTGGTAGTAGCGACAAGGATCGAACTTGTGACCTTAGGCTTATGAGTCCTACGCTCTAACCAACTGAGCTACGCTACCTCGTCGGGACTCACTTTCGAAACCTCGTTTTGCCGTAAACGGCAAAAGCTTCGTCTCTTCGTTGTCCCTCCTCTAAATAAAACAAACAGATAAATCTTGGTTTGTTTTATTTTAAAATCGCAATGAATGCAATTTTGGTAAGTCGCTTGGTTAAACGAATTACTGGGGACAATTGTAGCAAGAAATGGGCTGTTTTTCCAGGGAAGCGAGTGTAGCTGTATACTAATACATATGAATAAAAAACTTATTTTATTTTTTGCAATCATTTTTGGTCTGGGGGGTAATTTTTTGCCGATGTTGTTTGGAGATACGGACCCTTTCAGCATTTGGGCGGTACTGGGCGGATTAGTTGGCGGATTATTTGGCGTTTGGATTGGTGTTATCGTGTCCAAACGAATAGGTTAATTAATCTGTATACTGGATACTATGAAAAAATATGTTGTTGCGGTTAGTGGTGGAGTTGATTCAGTGGTTTTATTGGATATGCTTGTGAATAATTTCCTTCCCATTTCCCAATCCCCATTTCCCAATCCCCATCTAATTGTTGCCCATTTCGATCATGGGATTCGGGCTGATTCGGCTAAAGATGCAATTTTTGTCAACGATTTAGCTAAAAAATATGGATTACCT
>Ga0247842_10002855_pt1 | contig 24605 bp, 20 predicted proteins | sample LaCruzMarch2015__3_FD_192411 | JGI IMG/M metagenome (GOLD analysis project Ga0247842, IMG submission 192411) | Freshwater microbial communities from meromictic Lake La Cruz, Castile-La Mancha, Spain - LaCruzMarch2015_19m | ecosystem: Environmental > Aquatic > Freshwater > Lake | place: Spain...
GGCAAAGACAAGGCTACTGGAGACAGGAGGTGTCTTCCATTCCATGGCCCCTTCTTTTTCTCCTTGGGGAATAATCACAGTTAAAAGTGTAGAACCTTTAGACTGGTAGATGGAACCTGACTTTGTTTCCATCTATAATGGCGGCTGAGTCGTCAACGCCGCATGTGATTTTGTTGATGAATCAGGGTACCTCCGAGAATCACGGTGCTTGCGATCACTTCCTGGAATCGGCAAGCTGACTTTCAGGCGAGTACCTTGACCAAGTTGGGAATGCACTTCGAGGAACCCTCCCAAGACGGCCGCCCGCTCGCGGATGCCGCTTAAACCGGTTCGATCTCCTGCTGCTGATGCCTCTTGAAGATCGAAGCCCAAGCCTTGGTCGATCACTTCCAGGATCACCCTTTTCGAACTGACGACCAGCTCTGTCTTCACCGTTCGCACCTCGGCGTGTCGCGCCACATTTGTTAACGCTTCCTGCACAATACGGAAGAGAGCAGTTTCCAAGTCAGAAGGAAGCCGCTCCTCCAACCCACATTGGCTAAAATCGACAGAAATCCGCGTACGCTCAGTGTATCGTTTGCAGAGCCACGTCAGAGCAGGTAGCAATCCCAGGTCATCCAGCATCATCGGGCGCAGATCAAGGGATATGTTTCGCACCCGAGCCAGTAATTCCTTCATCAAACCTTGGATTTGGTCCATGACATCTCGATCAGGCGAGGAAGAACACGAAGGCAACTGGTCAATCATCAATTTGAGGGCTGTAAGCGTTTGCCCAAAATCATCATGCAACTCACGAGCGAGGCTTCGACGTTCGCTTTCCTGGGCGTCCACCAAACGGTGTGATAAATTTTGCAATCGAAGACCATTCTGGCGTAGATCTTCCTCCAGTTCTTTGCGAAGGTTGATCTCAACTTGAAGGGCGCTGTTGGCCAGATTGAGCTCGTTGGTCCGCTCCTCGACTCGCTGTTCGAGTTGGTCCGCAGCACGCCGCAAGGCTTCCTCAGCCTGGCGCCGTTCAGCGATTTCATGCTCCAGTTGGAGGGTCATGCGTAAGTCTTGGGCTACCATCACAATTCCCAGGTAGTCGCCAGCACGATCCCTCAACCCGGTGATGGCGACCTCCACCGGGATCTCTCCACCCCCTTTGCTGAGGAAGGTGAGCCGCTGCTGGATGTGGTTCCGGCCAGCCGAGAGACGCATTTGCCTCAACTCTTGGGGGATCAAATGGGATTCCTTGAGAATCAGGGAGAGCGGCTGGCCCAGCAGTTCCGCCTCACGGCAGCCCAGCAATTCTTCCGTTTTCCGGTTGACCTTGGCAATCCGTCCCTGAGTGTCCAACAACACCAGCAGATCCATCATCCGCCAGGCGATCTCCTCGGTGGCCAAGGCAGGGGTGAGTACCATCAGGCGGTAGCGGGCGATGGCCACAAGCATGCCGAAGATCCAAACCAGCATGATCACTGAGGGAATCCTCATCATCAAGTCAATCCCCATCTGCGGCAGGAGAGATTCGTTGAGGAAACTCAGGAATACCCCCAGGGCCAGGGAGATAGCCACCCAACGAGCCTGCGCCTTCTCCCTCCGAAGTGTGGAGCGATGCCCCCAGAGAGAAATCGTCACGACTGCGCCGATTAAATAGAGGAGGTAATAAGCGAGGTAGAAGTAGTACCACCAGAGGGAGAGATCAAAGCTGGAGCCTCCCATCTGAGTGCCCATGGCCAGATTGGTGGTCAGCAGGAAATCAGCCAAAGAGCGGCCCAAGATCAGACAACCGGGCAGCATGCAGATCAGGAAGCCCAGCCACAGGGGGAGACGTGAGCTTCTTCCGCTTAGTTCCAGTGAGAAAGCCAGCACCAACCCAGGGCCAAAACCCCACCCCAGGGAAGTAAAGAGGTAGAACAAGGAGGCAACAGCCGCGTTGTCCTCCATCAGGATTAAACCGATGGCCAGAGCCCAAATGAAGCTAGCCAGGCAAATCACCAGGAAGATGTGATTCAGTCTCGCTTTGCGATCCAAGCGAATGGCGTAGAGCCCGATTGCCAGGTAGCCGGCCGCAGCAATGAAGTGTAAAAGGACGTAACTGTTTATCATCAGCCCCACCGGCTCATCTTAACTCTTTGCTGCTGCAGCATATTGCTCGGTCCTCGTTCCCTCAGTAGGTAACCTCCCAAGCTTCGCCTCCATGGATAGTTCGCCTATTGTCTCCTGCCAAGGCAGACATTTGAAGATTTCTTAGCAAGCCAAAACGAAAAGAGGAATCCTACTGTTTTCCTTCCGCCCATTCCCGCAGAAACGGTTGCCACTGTACCGGTTCGAACTCTAAAAAGCGATACTGAGCTAAATTCCTGCGGGTATATACATCCATTGCGAAAAGCCGCTGCAGGTCCTCAAACGTAGGGGCTCGGGCGATCACGATACCACCCAGGCGCGGGTTCTGCGGCCCGGAAAAAAGAAACCATCCGCGCTCGTAACCGATTTGCAGGAAGGCGCGGTGCTCAGCCACCGCTTCCCCCAGCTCCGCTACCGAGACATTATAGGTGATCTCAACTAGAAAATGCTTCATCATTGCTCACTGCCCTCCTTCTGGCGCGAGGCTCTCCTCACTAGATCCATCAAATCACATAGAGATGCTTCCGGGTCTCTTTGGGCGAAAATGGCAGCACCGACCACCAAAGTGTCCACTCCTCGCTTCACCAGCTCCTCTGTATTGTCCAGGCTCACCCCGCCATCCACCTCCAAGCGCACCGGGATCCGGCGGCGGTCGATCTCCAAACGAGCCTGTTCAACTTTCTCCCAAACAGGTGGTAGGAAACCTTGTCCGCCAAAGCCTGGGTCTACCGACATCAGCAGTAAGAAATCGAAGCTGCCCCAGAGATAACGCAGCGACTCCAGGGGAGTAGCGGGATTGAGTGCCAGCCCGGCCAGTGCACCACCATCACGGATCGTCTTCAACAAACGAGATGGGTGGCGGGTGGATTCCAGGTGTATACTGATCTCAGTCGTTCCAGCATCCAAGAAACGGGGCACAAAAGATTCTGGACTCTCCACCATCAGGTGAGCCTCCGAGCGCATGACATAATGACGGTGTAGAGCGCGAACCATTTCAGCGCCGAAAGATAAGTTGGGAACAAAATGACCGTCCATAACATCAATGTGCACTTGACCTAGACCATGTTGTTGGAGCAAGGCCAAAGCTTGGTCGAACTGAAAAAAATCAACCGAAAGCAACGAGGGGGAAATAATAGTCGTCACTTTGGCATTATAACAAGGTAGAATGCAGTCGAGAAACCGGATCGTTGTAGGACCATTTTAAGATCTTCCAAGGAGGAAGAAATGACCCAGCCGTTAGACATCACTGAAAGTACCTTCGAACAAGAGGTAATCCTGTCCAAACTCCCCGTTCTAGTCGATTTTTGGGCTCCGTGGTGCGGCCCTTGCCGAATGGTCGGCCCCGTCTTGGAAAAAATCGCCACTGATCACGCTGCCAAATTGAAGGTCACCAAAGTCAACGTGGACATGAATCCTGTCCTCGCTCAAAAATTCGGCATCTTCAGCATCCCCAATCTGCTCTATTTTAAAGATGGCAAGCTCGTCAACCAATGGGTCGGCTACCAGCCGGAAAAGGAGATCCTGGCCAAGCTAGGCTTGTAAGATGAAGCCTCTTTTTCCTCTGATCATCGTTGGCGCTGGTCCTGCCGGTTATACGGCAGGACTATACGCCGCTCGAGGAGGCTTGGAAGCACTGCTGGTCGGCCTACCCGGAGGTACTGGCATAGCAACGGATTGGGTGGAAAACTATCCTGCTCTCCCGGACGGGATCTCCGGCTTCGATCTGGTAGACCGAATGCGCCAACAAGCGGAGGCAGCAGGATTACAAGCTAAAATGGCCGAAGTCAGCCAGATTTCCCTCATCAGCGACACCTTCTCCCTGGAAACAGGGGCTGGTCCTTTCACCGCTTCAACCGTAATCATGGCGACCGGGGCGTTCCCCGCCCTCCTAGGAGTTCCTGGAGAAAGTGAGTTCCGTGGAAAGGGGGTCTCCTATTGTGCGACCTGCGATGGCCCCTTGTTCCGCGGCAAACATCTGCTTGTGGTCGGGGGTGGCGATTCTGCGGTGCAGGAAGCCATCTTCCTGGCGAAAATTGCCTCCCAAGTCACCTTGGTCCATCGCCGGAACAAGTTACGCGCAGCCCAGTGTCTTCAAGATTTGGCCTTCCGCACGGACAACCTCTCTATTGCCTGGAACAGCATTTTGTTACGTATCGAGGGGACCAATCATGTCCAGAGTGTCGTCCTGAAAGATACCATCAGTGGCCGAGAACGCACTGTGGAAATGGATGGCGTTTTTCCTTACGTGGGCCTTCGACCCAATTCGGGTCTCGTATTAGACTTGGTCTCCCTCGACCCGATCGGCGCGATCCTCACTGACGAGCAGATGGCAACTTCCGTGCCCGGCTTGTTCGCTGCCGGTGATGTGCGAAGCACCTCCCTCCGCCAATACATTACTGCTTGCGCTGATGGCGCCATTGCGACGATGAGTGCGTTCTATTTTCTCCAAAGATACGGCTTGCAATAAACCGGGAGTTCTATCAATCCAGCTCGAAATGAGCAATCATAGCCATCCTCCATGGTTCAAAAATGAAGAAGGGGCCAACAAACAGCCCCTTCCTTGTTCTCTGGTGCCCGGAGGGAGACTCGAACTCCCAAGGGTTGCCCCATACGCCCCTCAAACGTACGTGTCTACCAATTCCACCATCCGGGCTTCTTTTTTTGCTCTTCGATTAATGAACGAAAAGCAATACGACAGAGGAGACCACGAACACGCAAGCCACAATCAAACTGGCGTTGCGCAAGGCTTTCTCCCGTTTCTTCTGTACCTTGAAGAGGGTCGCTGTACCACCGATGGCGCCCAAGCCTTCCCCTTTCGGGGATTGAAGAGCGACCAGTGTCACCAATGCTATGGCCAAAGCTGCTTGAATAATCCACAATACAGTCAAATCGTTTTCACCTCACGTGGCGAGAATTATAGCAAATGGGTTGAAACTGCGCTAGATCTACCCCTTGAGGATCTCGACACCGGGTAGAGTCCGTCCTTCCAAGAATTCCAGCGATGCGCCGCCTCCGGTTGAAACGTGACTCATGCGCTCTGCAAGTCCGAATTTCTCAACCGCTGCTGCCGTGTCCCCTCCACCTACAATGCTGATAGCCTGCGACTCAGCTATTGCTTCGGCCACCGCACGGGTGCCGGCATCGAAGGGTGGAATCTCAAACACCCCCACTGGCCCATTCCAGACCACCGTCTTGGCTTGGCGAATGCGATCCGCGAAAAGCGCCCGAGTCTTGGGGCCGATGTCTACCCCCCCCATCCCAACCGGAATTTGTTCCACCGTCACCGTTTGGAAGGGACTACCGAGTTCCAAGCCAGACGCGACAACCAAGTCCACGGGCAGAAGCAGTTCTACGCCCTTGGTTTCAGCTACGGCAAGAATCTGTTGTGCTTCCTCCAGCAACCCATTTTCACAGATGGAAGTGCCGATCTCCAAGCCTTGAGCCTTCAGGAAGGTGTAAGCCATCCCGCCTCCAATCAGCATCATCTCTACCTTATCCATCAGGTTCCCCAACAGCTTCAACTTGTCCGAAACTTTCGCTCCTCCTGTGATCGCCAGGAAGGGCTTGGAAGGATTCTCCAGCGCTTTGCTGAGGTAATCAATCTCATTCTGCATTAGAAAACCTGCGCAAGAAGGGAGGAAATGAGCCACTCCTTCGGTTGAGGCGTGAGCTCGATGCGCTGTGCCGAATGCGTCGTCCACGTAAAGATCGCCTAAGCAAGCCAGCCTCTTTGCAAATAGCGGGTCATTGGCCTCTTCCTCGGAGTAAAACCGCAAGTTCTCCAAGAGCAACACCTCGCCTGGCGTCAGAGCCACAACCATTCCTTCAGCCGATTCTCCGACACAATCCGTGGCGTACAACACTTGACAACCCAGCAGCTCGCCCAAACGGATACCTATGAGGCGCATGCTGAGTTTCTCCACCACTTGACCATTCGGTCTGCCCAAGTGGGACATCAAGATTACTTTGGCTCCGCCTTTGACCAACCACTGGATTGTAGGAAGCGTCGCACGAATCCGTCGGTCATCACTGATCGCTCCGGTCTTCTTGTCCAGGGGAACATTGAAATCCACACGTACGAGGACGCGCTGATCCTGAACCTTGTAGTCTTGAAGGCGACGAAGGGATGGCACCTAGATCCCTTTGCCAAACATGTATGCAGCCAGGTCTGCCACACGGACAGAGTATCCCCACTCGTTGTCATACCAAGCCACCACTTTCACCAGGTTTCCAACCACCATCGTCGAAAGCCCATCCACAATAGAGGAGAACGGGCTGCCCTTGTAATCCATGGAAACCAGGGGCTCTTCGTTATAACCCATAATCCCGGACAAGGGCCCATCGGCAGCAGTTTTCAAAGCGGCATTGACCTCTTCCTTGGTAGCCGCTTTCTCCAGTTGGACGACCAAGTCAGTCAGGGAGACAGTCGGCGTGGGTACACGGACCGAGAATCCGTTCATTTTCCCTTTCAGGGATGGCAGCACAAGGCTGATCGCCTTTGCTGCTCCGGTCGTGGTGGGAATGATGTTCAAGGCGGCAGCTCGCGCTCGACGAAGGTCTTTATGGGGAAGATCAAGGATTCGCTGATCGTTGGTGTAACTGTGAATGGTAGTCATCAAAGCGGAGAGAATTCCAAAGTTCTCAAGCAGTACTTTTACGACTGGAGCCAAGCTGTTGGTGGTGCAGGAAGCATTGGAAACGATGAAATGCCTCATCGGGTCATATTGTTCTTCGTTCACTCCCAGGACCACGGTCAAGTCTTCATTCTTGGCTGGAGCCGAAATGATCACTCGCCTGGCCCCGGCTTCCAGGTGTTTCCTCGCTTTTAGTGCATCAGTGAAAACACCGGAAGATTCCACCACCAAATCCACCCCCAAATCCTTCCAGGGAAGAAGCGCAGGATCCTTCTCAGCGAAAATCTTGAAGTGCTTATCATTAACCATGAATCCATCCTCTGTAGCCTCCACAAGCATGGGGAAGCGGCCATAGTTGGAGTCATACTTCAGCAGATGTGCCAACGTTGGTGGATCGGTGATGTCGTTGATGGCGACAACCTCTACTTTTTGGGGATACTTCTCCAGGAATACCTTAAATATCTGCCGCCCTACGCGGCCAAATCCATTGATTGCTACCTTCAGCATATTGTTACACTCCTTTATTATTTTGCATCTTCCATCGATCCTTACGCATCCCGCGCAACGGGATCCCTAAGTTCTCCCGGTATTTAGCCACAGTCCGACGGGCTAGGCAAATGCCTCGTTTGTTTAGACATTCCGCTATCTGTTCATCGGAAAGGGGGTGCTTGGCGTCTTCTTTGGTGATAATGCGACGAATCTCCTCTTTAACATGGCTCTCCGAAGTGGGCCCACTTTTCTGTGGCAGGCCCGCGGGAAGCAGCAGCCGCAAAGGGAAGACTCCTCGCGGGGTGTCGATATACTTTCCCTTCATAGCTCGCGATACGGTCGACTCATGCACACCGAGGGCAACGGAAGCCTCTTTCAAGGACAGTGGGTACAGATAGTACGCTCCTTTGCGCAAGAAATCTTGCTGTCTCGCGACCAGATAGGCAGCCACTTTTTCCAGCGTCTCTTCCCTTTTTTCCAAGGAACGCAGGACCCAGCGGGCGGAAGTTAGTTTTTTCCGCAAGAAGGGGGCGGCTTCTGGGTCGGTTAGCATCCGCTGGTAGGAAGGAGACAGCCGTAAGTGAGGGAGGACGCCACCGTTCACTTGTGCCAGAAGCCGCCCCTCTTCCTCTTTCACCACCAAGTCAGGGGTAATGAAAGCTGGCAGGGTGTCAGCAAAGTTACAGCCGGGGTATGGCTCCAGCGAGCGGATTTGCTCCAGCGCTTCGATTAGTTCTGCGCCTCGACAACCCAGAGCCCTGGCGATACGCCGGTGTTTCTTCGGGTCGTGGATCTCGTCGAGGTAACCTTCTATCACTCGCTGGGTCAGGGTATCGGCCTCCCGCGGAAGCATGTCAGTTTGTGGCAACCTTTCAGCCTCCGGTGATTTGACTACCCCCGGCAGTGCGTTTTCACTGCGATCTCGCAACTGCAGCAACAAGCATTCTCGCAAATCTCTGGCAGCCACCCCGGGTGGATCGAAGGACTGTACTAAAGCGAGGACTGCACTGGCTTCTGCTGGGTTCGTTCCCAGGCTGGCCGCAATCTGGGCGAGATCGCCACGAAGGTATCCACGCTCATCCAGGGAGCTGATGATAACTTCCCCCAACGCTCGCTCCTGTTCTCCCGTTGCCGCCATCTGCAACTGGAAGCGCAGGTACACAGCAAGAGTCTCCGGCCTGGCGCTTTCCCAGCTATGATCTCCCTCATCATCTCCCGTCTCCTCCCGCTCTCTTGCTGCCAATTCTTCTTCACCTGTTTCCGGGGATTCCTCTGTCTCTTCCAATAAAGGGTTTTCTTCCAACTCTTGAATCAGAAAGGTCTGCAGCTCCACGGCATTCATCTCCAACATCCGGATCGCTTGCTGCTGCTGAAGCGACAAGCGTAGCTGAGGAACTTGATGAAGATGGAGATCGGGCCGCAATCCGGATGGCATCGTCTACTTCCTACGCTGGGAAAACCACACTTGGCGCCAGACCGCCCTGGCCAGTTTGTCCGGATCATGGCGAAGCGTTTTCCCTTCTACTGTCAAATCAGCCAAGAGTGGGGTCACCCCCAAAGATTGGATCCCTGCCAAGTCGAGTTGTACAGGAATTGCCAGTTCTTCACGGTAACGGGCCAGGGTTTCGGAGGAGATCGGCGTATTGCTGAGAAGGCAATAGTCGACCACCTTCCCCCCGGCGTGGCGGAATAGCTGCAGCAAATGCCCAGAAGCGCTAAAGCCGTCCGTTTCGCCATGTTCAGTCATTACGTTCATCACCAGAAGGCGAGGCGCCTGGGCTTCACGCAGCGATTGCGCCAGATTCGGCTGCAGCAACGGGGGAATCAAGCTGGTAAATAGAGATCCCGGTCCGATCAGGATCAAATCTGCCTGGGTAATCCGCAACAAGACTTCCGGGGTTGGTTGAGTTGAGTCAGGCACCAGACGAACCTGGTCGATCTGCTTACCCGCTTCACGTATAGCTGTCTCCCCTTCCAATTGGGAACCATCAGTAAAAGTGGCTTGGAGCATGACATTATCTAAAGTGAAGGGCAAAACCTGCCCGCTGATTCGAAGCACCTGCGAGGCACCCAGGACAGCCTGGCCAAAATCGCCCGTGACCTTGCTGAGGGCAGCGATAAAAAGATTGCCGAAGTTGTGCCCCCCCAGCGAACTGTCCGGAGCGAAACGGTATTGAAAAAGATCCTCCATCAACGGTTCGGCCTCAGATAAAGAGACCAGGCAATTGCGCACATCGCCGGGCGGTAAGATCCCTAGCTCCTGGCGCAATCGCCCGGAGCTCCCCCCATCATCCGAGACGGTGACAATCGCCGTTAACTCCACCGGGAGTTTTTTGATCCCACGCAGCAAGGTAGCGAGCCCAGTCCCCCCCCCTATCGCCACCACTTTCAGTTTCTTACCCTTGAGCCGCTTGGCAAACACCATCTCGACCAGAGCCTCGGCGTGGGCCGGGATGATCGCTGTGACAACGGAGGCAACCAGTTGACGACCTCCATAGAGGATCAGAATGATCGCCACAGCGAAGATGACCATGGCGATTATTTCTCTCCAGGGTTCGCTAAGGGGAGCGAAGGGCAGGTAGGCGAAGAGGCTTTGGAAGAAGATCTTGATACGAACCAGGGTGAGCCAGTCCGAGAAAAAGAGGACGATGGCCAATACAAGCAAAGCCAAGCCAGTGAGAATCAACAAAATCCATCGCTTGACGTGCATCCCGGGGTACAACCACTTCAAATTGCTCCTTAGCGGAGCGAAGGATCTCCGAACTTTCTTGGAGCGAGTGCTATTCACAATACCCCGAACTCTCCGGGAATGGACCTGGCTTCACCGCCACCACTCAGCGGACGAAAGCCCGGGAGAAGATGACCGAAAAGACGGAAAAGACCAGGGAGGCAGCCAGGGCTGTCCAGAAATCCGCCATCTGGACACCTGCCTGGAGGATAATCCCCATCAACCAGAAAAGAAAACCGTTTAGTACAAATGTAAAAAGCCCCAAGGTTATAATATTCAAGGGTAAGGTGAGAAGGAGAAGGATGGGACGGATGAGTGTGTTCAACGCTCCCAGCACAAAGGCAGCCAAAAGAGCCCACCAGAATGTGTCAACTCTGATTCCCATTCCCACGGCTTGCAAAATGTAAACAGTAAAAAGGATGCCCAACGTATTAAGAATCAAGCGCATGGCTGAAATCCTCTCTTATCCAAAACAAACAGTCTTTCCAGATCCGGTCGCTCCTGCTGCCGCAGGCTATCGATTCGCCCCACAACTTCATCGCTCTTCATGATGCAATCTATTATAAACCGTTCGGGCGGCTTTTTCGCCCAAACCTGGGATCGAAGCGATCTCGGCCATGGAAGCTCGTTGCATCACCCGATAGGAGCCAAAAGCCTGCATGAGAAGGCGCTTCTTGGCTGGTCCGATGCCGGTAATCTGATCCAACGAAGAGTGTCGAATCTTCTTCGAGCGCAATTGGCGATGGAAAGAGACGGCAAAGTGGTGAGCCTCATCGCGCATTCGCTGCAGGAACTGCAAAGCTGGCGAGCTGCGCGGCAAAAGGATGGCTTCAGGCGAAGCCGGAGAAAAAACCCACTCTTGTTCTTTGGCCAAGGAAAGAACAGGAAGCGAGAGTCCTGTCTCTTTGAGCGCCTCCAAGGCTGCCTGCAAATGCCCCCGCCCACCATCGATCAGCATCAGATCTGGGAAGGGATCAACCGGTTGAGGGTGAGACATTTCTCCAGCCCCCGGCAGTTTGGCAGCCCCCGGCAGGGAGTCCTTTAAAGAGAAACGGCGAAGCAACACCTCGCGGAGGGCAGCGTAATCGTCTTGACCAGGCCGCCGGATCTTGTAACGACGAAATCCTGGCCGGTACTTTGCTCCGTTACGAAAGACCACGCGAGCTCCTACGATCTCGTTTGACCCCAGGTTGGAGATGTCGTAGCACTCGGCCCAGGCCGGGATCTGTGGAAGCCCGAATTCTTGCTGCACTTGCTCCAGCAGATCCAGATTGGAAAAAGACCTCTCCTTCTCACGCAAGCGAAGATGAAGGTGCTCGCTGGCATTGGCCATAGCGATATCCATTTGTTCGCGCCGCTCCCCCCGCCGAGGAGGTGGCAACAGCTTCACTTTGCGAGTCTTCACCAGGAATTCACCAAGCAGGTCGACTTCAGAAGCAGGGCCCAGGTCCATACTGGGAACGATCTCTTTGGGCAGGTCCGCGGTTGCAACGTAGTATTGCAGCAAACCGGCTTGGGCAATCTCGGCCATCGTCTCCTGGCCGCTGCCGGAGAAGAAGAAATGCTCTACTCCAGTCATTTTCCCTGCCCGGATCTTGAGGATCGCCATGCAGGTCTCCCCCAGTTCACACTGAAAGGCTGCCAAATCTCTCTGAACCGCCGGGCGTGTGAGGGCAACCTGCTTCTCCAACACTTTGCGCAAAGAGAAAAGCTGGTCGCGAAAGATCGCTGCTCCTTCATAATTCAATCTCTTGGACTCTCTATCCATGCGCTCTTGGATTGAGTGTATAAGAGAGTCTCCCTTTCCCTCCAGATAAAGAATCACTTCCTCCACCAGTTGGCGGTAGAGGATCGGATCGACATCCCCCCGGCAAACTGCCAGGCACCGGTGCATACGATATTCCAGACAAGGTTGAAGGGCCCTTTGGCCTAGGTTGACCTTGCAACTGGGAACATGAAAGATCTCTTTCAGAGTGCGGATGGTCTGGCGCAACGCGCCGGTGTTGGTGAAGGGGCCAAAATACTTGTCCAACCCCTCTTTTCTAGAACGGACCAGGGAAAGACGAGGCCACGGCTCGGACAATGAAATACGCAGGTAGGGATAGCGTTTGTCGTCCTTCAGGCGAACGTTCAACCGAGGCTGCAACTGGTTGACCAGGTTCGCCTCAGTAAGCATGGCCTCCACCACATTTGCGGTTACCAGGAAACGCACATCGACTGCTCTCTCTTGAATAGCTCGCTCCTTTGGCAAAAGAGAGTCCCAAGGGCCAAGGTAAGCCTTGATACGCTGGTGAAGGGAGGAGGCTTTGCCTACATAGATCACTTCTCCTCTTGCATCAAGAAACTGGTATACTCCTGGGGCTTCCGGAAAAAAGGCGGCCTTCTCTCGCCAGGGAACTCCCTGCTGGGAGCTTTCTACTTGCCAGGGGCTGTCGAGTTGCCGGGGGTTATCCACCAGAAAGGAGCGGCAGAAGATAGCGTCCGGTATAGCTGTCCTCTACTCGAGCCACTTCCTCGGGAGTGCCATAGGCAACCAGTTGACCGCCCTCCTCTCCTCCTTCAGGCCCTAGGTCGATGATCCAATCGGCACTCTTCAGCACATCCAAGTTGTGTTCAATCACCACTACCGTATTTTTTGCTTCCACCAGTTTGTCCAGTACCTCCAACAGGCGCTCTACATCGGCGAAGTGCAATCCTGTGGTGGGCTCGTCCAGGATGTAGAGGGTGCGGCCAGTCTCCCGCTTGGAGAGTTCGGCGGTCAGCTTGATCCGTTGTGCCTCTCCCCCGGAAAGGGTGGTGGCAGGCTGTCCCAGCTTGATGTAGCCCAGACCGACCTCTGATAACAATTGCAGTTTGCGGACCACAGCCGAAATGTTGGCGAAGAATTGAACCCCTTCTTCCACGGTCATGGCCAGCACATCGGCGATGTTCTTCTCCTTGTACTTCACCTCCAGGGTCTCGCGGTTGTAGCGCTTCCCTCTGCACACCTCGCAGGGCACATAGACATCGGGGAGAAATACCATCTCGATCTTCAAGATGCCGTCTCCTTGGCAGGCTTCGCAACGCCCGCCTTTCACGTTGAAGCTGAAGCGCCCCTTCTGGAACCCACGCAAGCGGGCTTCGGGCAGCCGAGCGTAGAAATCGCGAATGGTGTCGAAGACGCCGATGTACGTGGCTGGGTTGGAGCGAGGAGTGCGTCCGATCGGCGACTGGTCGACAATGACTACTTTGTCCAGATGCTCCAACCCGGCGATGGCCCGATGCACCCCAGGCTTTTCGCGGGACCGATAGATCTTCTGAGCCAGCGCCCGGTAGAGAATGTCGTTGATAAGGGTGCTCTTACCCGATCCGGAAACGCCGCTGACGCAGATCAAGGTTCCAAGTGGGAAAACCACGTCGATCCCCTTCAGGTTGTGTTCCTGGGCGCCTTGCAAAACCAATTGAAGCCCGTTCCCCGGCCGGCGGTGAAGTGGCTTTGGAATAACCCGAGCTCCACTGAGGAATTGACCCGTAAGAGAGGTTGGCTCGGCCAGGATGTCCTCCAGCCGGCCTGCGGCGACGACCTCTCCGCCATGAGTGCCAGCTCCCGGGCCAATGTCGACCAGGTAGTCGGCCTCTCGCATGGTGTGCTCGTCATGCTCGATCACCACCACCGTATTGCCAAGGTCACGGAGGCGTTTGAGAGTGCCCAACAGCCGGTCATTATCGCGTGCATGAAGACCGATAGAAGGTTCATCAAGGACATAGAGCACTCCCACCAGGCCTGACCCGACCTGGGTTGCCAATCGGAGACGCTGCGCCTCTCCTCCAGCCAGGGTCTCAGCCGGCCGGTTCAAAGCCAGGTAGGCCAATCCCACATCCAAAAGGAAACGAAGACGAGCGCGGATCTCTTTTAAGATTTGTTTGGCGATGATCGTCTCCTTGGGAGGAAGCTGAAGTCGAGTGAAGAAAGATGATGCTCGCTCGATGCTGAGAGCCGTCAATTCCGCGACGTTCAATCCGCCCAAACGAAAGGCTAAAGCGGAGGGGTTGAGGCGCTGGCCACGGCAGTCCGGACAAGCGCGGGTAGTCATATAGAGCTCAATCTCATTACGCATGTAGTCGCTTTCGGTCTGCTTGTAGCGACGCTCCAGGTTGGGAATCACTCCTTCGAAAGGCATCTGGTAGACATGCTCGCGGCCCAGCGTATCGGTATAGTGGAAGGGGATCTTGCGCCCCTTGGTACCGTAGAGAATAGCCTGGCGAAGCTCTTCACTCATCGCAAGGATCGGGGTATAGGCATCCGCTGAATATTCCTCGGCCAGGCTCTTCAGCATCTGGTAGTACTGGGCGTCGGTGGAAGCCCATGGTCCGACCGCTCCTTCGGAAAGGGAAAGAGAACGGTCAGGGAATATTTTCTCCGGGTCGATCTCTCTTTTTATTCCCAATCCGTCGCAGGTTAAACAAGCTCCATAGGGACTGTTAAAGGAGAAAAGGCGGGGAGCAACATCGGCAATGGAGGCACCGCAAATCGGACAGGCAAACTTCTCCGAGAAAGTTCTCTCCTGCCCCTCGATATCCACCAGTACAACACCTTTGGTCAACTTCAGAGCAGTCTCCAAAGAATCGGCGAGGCGGCTTTGGATTCCTTCGCGAAGGGTGAGGCGGTCCACCAGCACTTCAATGGCGTGCTTCTCGTAGCGCCCCAAACCAAGTTCGCTGCCCAGGTCGATCAATTCTCCATCCACCCTGGCCCGCACAAAACCTTGCCTTCGGATCTCCTCCAGCAGGCTCTTGTACTCTCCTTTCTTGCCGCGCACGACAGGAGCGTAGACCATCACCTTACTCCCCACGGGGTAGGAAAGAAGCAAATCCACCATTTGTTGTGCGGACTGCGATTCAATCGGCACGTTGCATTGAGGGCAATATGGAGTGGCCACTCGGGCGTAGAGCAAGCGCAAGTAATCATAGATCTCGGTGATCGTACCCACTGTGGAACGAGGATTGTGCGAGGTGCTTTTCTGATCGATGGCGATTGCCGGAGAAAGTCCTTCAATGTAATCAACATCAGGCTTTTCCATGAGCCCAAGGAACTGCCGGGCGTAAGCGGAAAGGGACTCTACATAGCGGCGTTGACCCTCGGCGTAGAGGGTGTCGAAGGCCAGAGAGGACTTGCCCGAACCGGAGAGCCCCGTGATGACGATCAGTGCGTTGCGGGGAAGGGTCAGGTCAATGTTCTTCAGGTTGTGTTCTCGCGCTCCCTTGATCACAATATCGCCCTGTCGGGTGCTTTCAAATTGCCGGGGGCAATTTTCTTGGCTCACTGCCGTTCCCTCAATGGATTCTCAGCCTCTTGCGCAGTTCAAAAACACGGTCGCGGATTTGGGCAGCCCGCTCGAACTCAAGCGTCTCGGCTGCCGCCCTCATCTCCTCTTCCAGCTGCATCAGCGCTTGTGTTTGCTGGCTTGCGCTGAGACCTTTCATGGTCTGGCCGAGGTCGTCTTCCTGTCCCTCTTCAGGTCCCAGCTCCAGCATATTCTTGATGGCTTTGCGGATCGTTTCTGGCTGAATGCCGTGCTCCTGGTTGTAGCGATGCTGCACGGCCCGGCGCCGTTCCGTTTCGCTGATCGCTTTGCGCATCGACTCGGTGATGACATCGGCATACATGATCACTTTTCCTCTGATATTGCGCGCAGTGCGGCCGATAGTCTGGATCAGCGAGCGCTCGGAGCGCAGGAATCCTTCTCGATCGGCATCGAGGATGGCGACCAAGGTCACCTCAGGCAAGTCCAATCCTTCCCGCAGCAAATTCACACCAACCAGGCAGTCGAACTTGCCAAGACGCAAATCCCGCAACAAGAGGACGCGGTTAATGGTATCGATCTCGCTATGCAAATATTGCACCTTTAAACCCAGCTCGGTCAGGTATTCGGCCAGCTCTTCGGACATCTTCTTGGTAAGGGTGGTGACCAACACCCGCTCGTTGCGTTCGGCGCGAAGGCGGATCTCTTCCACCAAGTCCTCCACCTCTCCCTCTACTGGACGGACTTCAATCTCGGGGTCAATCAGCCCAGTGGGGCGAATCAGTTGTTCCACCACTTGACTGGAATGCTCCATTTCGAAAGGCCCTGGAGTTGCCGAGACCATTACCGTCTGGCCCAGCACCTCCAGCGCTTCTTCGAACTTCAGTGGACGATTTTCCAAAGCCGAGGGCAGGCGAAAGCCGAAATCAATGAGGGTTTGTTTGCGTGAACGATCGCCTTTATACATCGCTGCCAGTTGTGGAATGGAGATATGCGATTCGTCGATGAAAGCTAGGAAGTCTTGGGGAAAGTAATTCAACAGGCAGTTGGGCCGGTCGCCCGGGTTTCTCCCTGCCAGGTACATGCTGTAGTTCTCTATCCCCGGGCAGGAGCCGAACTCTCGCAGCATCTCCATATCATAGTTGGTGCGCTGTTCCAGACGGTAAGCCTCCAACAGCTTTCCCTCCTTCCGCAGTGCCAGCAGCCGCTGCTTCAGCTCTTCCTCGATGCCAGCCAAAGAGCGGCGCATAGTCGCCTCGCTGACTACGAAGTGTTTCGCAGGGTAGAAAAGGAAGGAATGCAAGACCCGGGTAGCTTTACTCAGAAGTGGATCCATCTCACTGATCCTCTCCACGCGCTCATCATTGAATTCGACACGGACTGCGTACTGGCCGTGGGAAGGGTAAACCTCCACGCAATCGCCCCTCACGCGGAAGCGGCCTCGCTGAAAATCGATGTCGTTTCTCTCGTATTGCAACTTGATCAACTGGCGGAGAAATCGGTCCCGCTCTAACAAGTCACCGTCGCGTATGTGGCAGCCTTCGGCCAGGAAGCTCTCCGGGGAATCCATACCGTAAATGCAGGACACCGAAGCCACGACGATCACATCGCGACGCTCGATCAAAGATTGGGCTGCCGCATAGCGCAAGCGATCCAAGTCATCGTTGATCGTGGCTTCCTTCTCGATGTACAAATCGCTCTGGGGCACATAGGCTTCCGGTTGGTAGTAGTCGTAGTAACTGACAAAATACTCCACCGCATTCTCGGGAAAAAGTGTTCGAAATTCCGAGTAAAGCTGGGCAGCTAGTGTCTTGTTGTGAGCCAACACCAATGCCGGCCGCTGCAGTCGCGCGATGATATGCGCCACCGTGTAGGTCTTGCCAGAACCGGTAACGCCAAGCAGGGTATGGAATCTTTCTCCTCGCTGAATTCCACCGACAAGCTGCTCGATCGCCTGTGGCTGGTCACCTTTTGGTTCGTAATCGGATACGAGTTTGAATTCCATCGCAACCTCCTATTTTACCAGCCTACGGCCTCCACCGAAACTGCCTGATTCCTCCGGTTCTTTGTGGGAGAAAAGAGGACAGATTTATTTATTCATAGTCGCTCCAATGGGGACAGTTGATTGGTGACCTGTCCTGAGAGTATCAAAGGATCGGATCTTGTGGACGAAATCGAGAAGATAATGCACTAAAAGGTGGGAGAGATTAAGATCTGTCCCTATTAGCCGCATTGGAGAAATGGGAGAGAAAGATAAACACATCTGTCCTCTTTTACCGCTTTTTCCTGGAATATGCGTTTACTTATCGGTAATTTTCGACAATAATGAGTGAAAAAGATTCCCACCAATCCGGAGCAACCTATGACAAGGAGCTTTCTATGGAAAAGAAAGTAGTCAGGAACAGGACCGTGTTCGGTGTGCTATTGGCGGCGGTTGGCGGCTTAATGCTCGGCCTGGGCCTGGAGTTTTATGGCGCAGTGTGGTTCCTTGCTCCGTTTGCCGTTGTCCCAATGGTAGTCGCACAATACCGGTTCTTCCCCCGAAAATGGTCGGGCCTGGCCATGGGCGTAATGTGGTTTGTCTACTTCCAAATGGCCTATTACGTCGCCATCCGGCAGTTGGTCCCATGGTGGGTGGGCGTTGTCCTGGCTATTGTGATGACCCTAGTGGGGACATTTCTGGGGAGCTTCGATCGCATCTTCAACGAACGCACCGGCTTCCGCTTCTACCTGCTGACGATGCCTGCTGTTTGGGTAGGATGGGACTTCCTCATCTCCGGCAATCTCATCCATTCCACAGAAGGCCAGATCCAGTACATGCTCGGCAAAGCGCCGATCCTGATCCAGCCGATCAGTCTGCTCGGGGCGCCGGCGCTTGCCTACGTGATGTTGATGTTCGGATCTGCTATCGGCATGGCGATCGTTCGCTGGATGGATTCGCGCACTCCGCCGGTCGACTCCCCGGCGCTTTCTGTAGTCGCGTTCAAGAAGATCATCATCACCGCCATGGCGTTGACCCTTGTATGGGTGCTCGTCAGCGTCGGCCTCTTCTACCGAACCCAGGCGTCCCTAGGCCCTACTGTGCGCATTGCCGCTATCGAGGTGGGTACCGGCACAGGTTTCGACGCTGCCGGCATGGGCGAATTCAATCCGAAGGTCAAAGAAGTCCTGGAACAGTTCTCGCGGCAAGCTGCTGCGGACGGCGCCAAGTTCCTGGTCTGGCCAGAACTCGCACTGAACTTCGATCCCCGGGTGACAAACAAGGAGTGGCTGCCCGGTTTGGCGCAGGAGACCAAGACTTATCTCCAGGCATCCTGGTTCTTCACCGATCCTGCCGGCGAACAGCACAACGTGGCCGGACTCTGGGCGCCAGATGGCCAACTGCTCGGGGTCTACAACAAGATCCACCCCGTTCCCGTCGCCGGCGAGTGGTTCTCTCAGCCCATCAGCTATCCAGTGTTCGACACGGCCATCGGCCGGATCGGAATGCTGATCTGCTTCGACGCCTCCTTCTACTATCCGAGCCGCAACCTGGCAACTAATGGAGCCCAGATCCTGGCATCCTCGAACGGGAATTGGAAAGATGCGGCTGTCAACCGCCTGGCGACAGCGCAGTTCCGGGCAGTGGAGAATAACGTCGGCTTCGTCAAGGAGGAACTGATCACTGGGGCAGCAATGATCGACCCGACAGGGACCGTTGTGGCGGTTACCACAATTCCCGCCGGGGAGGAAATTCCGGGAACGTACCTGATTGGTGACTTGCCACTGGGACAGGGGACAACGGTCTATGACTTCATCGGAGACTTCTTCGGGCAGCTCTGTGTGCTCGGACTCTTCCTGCGTATTTATTTCCAGATCCTGGTCCACCGCACCGCCATGGCATCTAAGAAACGGTCCCCGCAATAGCCCCGTAGAAGGCTGGGGTCAGGTATTTACTTTTCGCATTTGCCGCGATCCTCTTTACTAGTATTGACACGGTGCGGTGAAATGACTAGCCGCCTCCTTTTCTCTCTCCTCGGGCCAAGCCCCACCCTGAACACCGTTCAGGCTGCCAGCGCTCCTTAGCCGATGTTCCACCGGGACGCCCGTCACCAAGGCGTCAGTCCTGCCAAAGGGCCGGCGACACCTGTCCTGAAGTGGTCCTTCTCGGGTATTAGGATGGCCAATCCGCCGGTCATCGTAGCCGATGGGACCCTTTGTTTCGGCGACTCCTGTCAGTGGTTCTATGCCCTCAACCCGGACGGCACGCTCCGCTGGAAGATCCGGACGGCCGGCACAATTTCCGGCAGTCCAGCCATCGCCAATGATGGGACAATCTACGCGGCCTTCGACGCTGGCCATCTCTATGCTTTTCTTGCTGATGGAACGCAAAATTGGTTGCCCAAGGCAGGCACTAGCTGGTGCTTCTCCTCTCTGCCCATCTCCTACGACGGCACCATAAACCTGGGTTGGAACGACTACAACCTCTATACCTTTACTCCCGGGGGTTCCAAGAAGTGGCAATCGGCCACTGGGGGACAGTCGAACTCCCCGCCAGCCGTCGCTACTGCTGGCACCGTCTACGTTGGATCTATCGACAACAAACTCTATGCGATCAACCCGGACGGTTCACAACATTGGACGCTGGCTACCGGAGGCACTCTCTTCGGATCAGCGGCGGCCGCCATAGATGGTACGGTCTACATCGGCTCGGTCGATCAGAACCTCTATGTGGTGAATCCCAGTGGTTGGCTGAAATGGAAAGCTCCCTGTGGTGGGAAAATCGTCAGCAACACGCCAGCCATTGCCCCAGACGGGACCATCTACATTGGCACGGATGACTTTCGCCGCTACGCCTTCCGTCCGGATGGCTCGCAGAAATGGTCCCTCTCCACGGGGGGAGATCTGGCATGCGCCCCTTCCATCGATGCCGACGGGATAGTTTCTATCGGATCGGACGACGGCCAGCTTTATGCTGTAAAGCCGGACGGTTCTCCCTACTGGCAAAGGCGCTGCCCAGTAGGGAAGGCGCTGCGAAACAAGGTTGTGATCGGTGCGAACGGCACGCTCTATCTTTGTGATGAGGAGAAACTGCACGCCGTTTAAGCCCCAGTTCCCACTCCAACCCCTACACCCTCCCCCACCCAGCCGCTTGTCTTCCTGGATGTTCCCACCAAATTCTATGCGTACAGTGAAATCATGGACCTTGTTCTGGTCGGGGTGCTCAAAGGATACCCGGATGGCAGTTTCCGTCCAACGAGCGCTGTTACCCGCGCTGAGTTTGCCAAAATGGCACTGCTTACGCTGGGGTATGGCCCAACCTCGCCGGCCAGCCCCACCTTCTCCGCCACCCGAGCTGCTGCTGCGCGAGACAGACGGGGTGATCCGACCGCTGAATCCCTCCGACTGGTTCTACCAATTTGTGGGAACCTCCATCGTGCGCGGAATATTGCGGATCCCTGACTACAAGCCGAACACTGAATCAAGACTGGACGGCACTTTTCTGATGGACCTAAAGGGGGAGACTCCCCGGTCCCAGGTGGCTGTTTTCCTCGACCGGATGCTGCGAATGGCACTTTAGCAGTCCTCGACGTTTAGGATCTCGCGCTTGGTCAACACACAGCAACAGGAGGTTTACAGGACTCATCTCCAGCGTCTCCTGAAGGTTCGGGAAGAGTGGGAAAAGAACCTGTCCCCTTTAGGCTTGAAGGCGAGATCCAGCCATATTGGCCGGCGGAAGATGACCTTTCTGTACGTGCAATTGAAATACACGGCGGAAATGGAATCCATAGATTGCAAAAGTGATCGCTTGAGCGAAAGACTTTGGACGGTGAGCAAGTGTCCAAAAGAAAAGGCGCCAGTACTGCCCGCGTTCACGACCGACAATTCCCAGTTGGAAGACCGAGCGGAAAAAAGCGCGGATGTTCAACCAATCAAAATGAGTCCCTAAAGCCGGCGCTTTGTACTCTTTGAGAAAAGTACGGACTCGTTGGTAGTAGGCTTTAGGTGCATATATATGTTCCAAGATGCGATAATACCCTTCCATCAATATGCTTCGGTCCATGCTGGGAATGATGTTGGTGGTGCCGTCCACATTATCGCCTGAGCCTGACCCCTCGAAAAGCAAGCGGTTCTCGTTTTTTAATCGCTGGTGCAGCGGGGTGCCGCTCAGCGCTTGAAGCAAGCCGACCATTGCCGTGACAATCCCGCTTTTCTGTATAAAATCGATCTGGCGCTGGAAGATGGTTGGGGTGTCGCTGTCGAACCCGACGATGAATCCGCCCTGTACTTCTATCCCAGATTGCTGAATACGTTGGACACTTTCCACCAAATTGCGATTCTGGTTCTGTGATTTCCCACATTCTGCCAAGCAGAGTTCATCGGGAGTCTCGATGCCGATGAAAGCAATTTGAAAGCCAGCCTTCACCATCAAATCCATCAGCTCTTGGTCGTCGGCTAGGTTGATAGTCAACTGTGTGCTAAAAACGAGACCTTTTTTACCCTTTCGCCACTCAATGATCGCTGGTAAGAGATCTTCTTTGACGTACTGTCGATTGCCAATGAAGTTATCGTCGACAAAGAAGATATTGGATCGCCAACCTGTTTGGTAAAGGGCATCCAGCTCGGCAATTACCTGCCCGGCTGCCTTGAAACGGGGGCGATGGCCGAAAAGGGCGGTGACATTGCAAAAATCACACTGATAGGGGCAACCTCGTGAAGTCTGGATAACCATCGTGGAGTATTGACGGTAGTCCAGCAGATCGTAGCGAGGAGCTGGTGAGCGGCTCAAGTCAGCGTACTCATGACATTGGTAGAGATGCTTCGCTTGGCCGTGCTCTAGATCTTCCAGGAAGGCAGGAAGGTCAACTTCCGCTTCGCCGAGAAGCAAGTGATCCACCAGGGGAAAAGCATCCGGTTCTCCGGAGAAAAGCGGCCCACCTGCTACCATGCGCTTGCCGGCGAGATGACAACGCTCGATCAAACGTATTGTTGCAGGGCGCTGGGCAGACATTGCACTGATCAGAATCAGGTCAGCCCAAGCCAAGTCGCGGTCGAGGAGTGGTGTGGTGTTCAGATCTACTAGCTTTGAGGGCCACTCGCGCGGGAGCATGGCAGCGACAGTCAATAATCCTAGGGGGGGAGACCCGGACCGCTTGCTTACAAAACGAAGAGCATGTTTAAAACTCCAGAATGTATCTGGGAACTCGGGGTAAACGAGTAGTATATTCAATAGATTCTCCTCACTACAGCTCTCTTTCAGGAGCTAGTTGTTATTCTAGGTGATCCGCAATAAATCGAATCAGATGCGTCTTTTCTCCAAATCGGGAAAAGCTTAAAGAATACATCTTATTCGTTTTGACGACTGTTTGGGTAGATTATCTTCAAATCGATTTCAGCGAACGCGCAGATGAGTTTTTCCAATCCTTGGATCCATTACTCCAAACCAGTACACGCAGTAGCGAGCGAGGTGTTTAATTGATAGAAAGGATCTATTGATTTCTCTGAATGAGCCTTGAAAGAGATGGTGGGCGGAACAGGATTTGAACCTGTGACCCCCTGCTTGTAAGGCAGGTGCTCTTACCGCTGAGCTATCCGCCCAATCTGCAAGGAATCTTCTAAAGCCAGTTTGCAGCTTTTTCCTTTCTAAAGTATTTAGACCTATGACACTAGATCACTATAAGTCTGTATTTCATATTGTATCGTGTTAAAGCTGCAAAAACAATGGATTTTCTTACCGACCCCTCATGATCAGTATTTCTCATTATTATATTCCTTCTCACTTTATTCTAAACACTATGTTATTTTCAATTCATTTTCACTTTCTGTTTAATCAGATCAATTTCTAGATAATCGTTTCTACTTTATCAAATTTTTCAATGCAGGCAGAAGTTGGGCCACTTCCGATTGCAGGACATCACTTTTGAGCAAAACACAATCAACGTAACAGGCAAGGTTGGGGAAAGGCAACTTCCGATTAGTCAAGCCACTCGCAAAGCCCTTCTTTCGTACCTGCGAGTTCGAAATGTCATTCTTGGTGAAGATGCCTTCTTTACAACGGATGATGGTAACGCCCTTACCAAAACCGCCTTACACTCTGTTTTTCAATACCTAGCCAAGAAAGCTAATTTGAAGTGCAGGTTCTATCCATATCTCATGAGACATACGGCAGCAACGGCCTATCTTCAAGAGGGAGCTGGTCTGGAGACGGTACGAATGCTATTAGGGCATTCCAGCCTATCGGTCACTCAAAGGTATCTAAGCCTAACTCACACTGACTTGGTGAAAGCACAACGGAATAGCAGCCCAGTCAATAGGCTGAGGTAAGAGAACAAAACAGTTGTAGCGGATATCGGAATAATGAATCTCAGTTCGGAGTCCCATGAGAGTGAAGTACACAGGACTTATTCAGATTGTGACAACTGCATCAATGGGGTGAGGCTATTTTGTCTTGGTCCGGAGCTAGTTTCCAGCTGCTTTCTATTGTTGCAGGGATAATGACCATTTAATCTTGGGAATCTGGATGTTTTGAACTACTTTTGTATTCCTTCAGTAATGGCCGTAGTGATGTATCTTTTTCAATCAACCTCTTTTGGGGGCAATTTGGTTTCTCATTGCTGATCTTTCGTCATGTCCAGAGCCTGGTGATAGAGATCGTTCAGAAACAAGCCATCCTGTCTTCTCCACATCGTCCATCCATTAGCTGTCTGCCTTTGACTGCCTGTTTTCTGGATGCAGGCTACTGCGGCATAACTGGGAGAATAGACTTTCCCATCAATCTCGATCCCATCTTGCCGAGCAATCCCTTCGAACCTCAGTTTGCCTTGTCCTCGTGGGCCATATTCAAGATATAGAGTATCTCCATCGTTCAGCAGCCCCTTTTTTATGAGAAGATGGAACAGATTTCCAGTTGGCAGATAGTCCCCACGATCTGACCCTAGCCCATCAGTATAGATAGCTTCATCCGGTATTGAATACAGAATCTCGGAACCACCATTGAGACTGTATTTGCTTATTACCCAGACCCTAGCTTCATTTCTTATTGTATTGGTCCAGTCAGTGAGGTCAGGAGGCAGATCATCAATCGGAATAGCAATAATTGGGGTGCTACTAATGATATTCTCAATTTTCCCATGGATGCTGATTTCCTGTATTCCAAGCTCCTTAATAATCCCCTTCAGTTTCTGATCCTGATCAAACTTACGTAGGGCGAGCTTTAAAATGCTTGTTCGATTCTCATGCTGCAATACAGATGTTATCGTGTCAAATCATTTAACAAGGTAACCGAACTGAGGATCGTTGCCTCACCAAAGATGTCACTGAACGAGGGGACTGTTTCTTGGATGGTTGGATCTGCAAAAATGGTCGGGAGGTCTTCTCTTGGTA
>Ga0247842_10002862_pt1 | contig 24545 bp, 19 predicted proteins | sample LaCruzMarch2015__3_FD_192411 | JGI IMG/M metagenome (GOLD analysis project Ga0247842, IMG submission 192411) | Freshwater microbial communities from meromictic Lake La Cruz, Castile-La Mancha, Spain - LaCruzMarch2015_19m | ecosystem: Environmental > Aquatic > Freshwater > Lake | place: Spain...
CAGTTTAACCGTAATCCAGGCTCTGCTGAATAAATTTCAGTGCCTGAACCTGGAGAAAACCATTGACCAGAGGTGACACGAAACGCATTGCTGATATCCCAGGGATTTAGTGCTGAGAAGCGCTGATAAAGGTTAAATGACCATTCATTTTTTCGAAAAAGGTCGAGTGATGCATCATACATCGTGGTCAGAAATTCAGCGTAAGCGGATTTCCCATTGGCATCAGAAATCCTGATTTTCCAGCTCTCTTTTGAACCGGGGTCGAGCTTATTGCGGAATGTTTCGAAAGCAATATCCAACTTTTTATTGGTATAAGGGACATTGACCATTTGACTGTTCTGATATGCCCTGTTATGTTTGACAAACATAAAATTTACTGTAAAACCTCCCCGAAATTTTTCTTTAATTGGAATTTCAACCATCATAGCCCGGTTGTTACACTTGATAAATTCGCGCGAAACCAGGCTGTCGCGGAACCGTATTTCATAAATCATATAAACATTGTCCTCTTTTGAACCAACGAAGAACATGGCATTTTCGCCGGGTTCGCCATTTGTTTTCAGTGGGACAAACCAGTTCAGCGTGTTAACAGGTACCTCTTTCGAAATGGGAGAATAGGCTGTGAAAAATTGTTTTTTTTCAACAACATCGCCAAACGGATCGGTTGCTTTCAGTATCAACAGATATGATCCCGGAAGCAGGATTTCCGATTCAGATGAACGAATACTAAAATTAGAATCGGTTTGCGTATTGAGATTCCTATTTATGACAGGTTCTTCTCTTTTCCACGTTTCAGGATCATTTTCGTTTCCATAGATGCTGTAGGGAAATTTTGAATAAAACTCTTCACGGGTTAAGATTGAAAGATCGGGACGCTCCCATAGCCGGGGTTTAAAGAGCCGATCGGGCTGATTTAGCCTTTGTATAGTGATTGTCAGCGCTACGGGTGTATGACGGCCATTCAGATTTGTTGTAGAAATCTTAAATATGGTATCTTTTGCCAAGTTAACCATATCGGTCACAGTTGTTCCAATTAACAAAGAGCTATATCCCACGGAGACCATCTGCTGTGATGATTGTGTTTCGCCATTTATATCCGTCACGTCGGCATAGATAGTAAAATCAAACACCGGCCTGGTTTCAATATCCGTTGTCGGATCGGGAAAGGCTGTAAATGCAAAGGAATATTCCCCTGATGAATTTGTCACGGTTTTTCCGCTGGTAATTTCCAATTGTGGAGACACTGGTCTGGGAATTCGCCAACCCCAGTCCCAAAAGGGAAAACTGGCCGAACGGACTACTCGGTACTTTACTTTAGCTCCATCAATCATATTCCCGGCAAAAGCAACCGCCTTTCCGGAAACCATAATAGTTTTTCCAAGCCGGTAGTTTCCTTCTAAAGGTTCCCATGTCAATTCAAAGGTTGGCCGCTTGTATTCCTCTAAAGAAAGAGCTATAGAGCCTGATTCATTTGAGATGGTCATTTGTCCCAATAAAACACGGGTGGGTGTTGTAAAGGAACCGTTGAATGAGCCAAATTCGTTTGATATAAGTGTTTGTTCTCCGATCCTCTGTCCATTTGCATCCGTAAAGGTCACCCTGGTACTATAATTCTTTTTGATCTTCGACTGATCTCCGGTTTTTTCCAGGACAATGCCCTTAAAGTAGACAATCTGGCCAGGCCTGTATATTGCACGATCAGTATAAAACATAGTTTCGAGGCTGGTCCTTGGCAGTTCTTTGTAAACAGAATATCGATAGAAATTGTCGGTAATCAGAAAGTCATCCTTATACCGGATCTTCAAAAACAGATTTGAATTTCGCCTGTTGTTGTCTGAGGGCGGAATTAAAATAAATCCCTGACCGTCGGAAACAAAATCTAAGAGTTTTACTGATGAATATTGACGATCCCTGTAATTATAATTTTTTTCCCAGGCTTCAACTTTTACATTTTTCAGCGGCAAGCCCGTTTCCCGGTCAAGTAGAAAATACCCAAGGCTTCCATCTTCATTGCGCTTGCTGATATAGCTTAACTGTGTTGACCAGAACGGGGTAAAGGAGAACACCTGTTTTGGATCGTTAAAATCCTGTGATGCAGAGCAAAGCAGCACCCAGAAACCCTTTGCAACCCCGGGAACACTGATTTCGGTACTATGTTCCTGGTAGTCGCCATCATTGGGGAAATTTAACGTCCAGGATTTTTTTACAGGTAGTGATGCCAGAAATTTGAAAAACCCCGGGTTGTCCAGTGTTCCGGTTTTTTCAGCGAACACCCCGGGATCAGCATTGATCAGGCGGAAGTAAAGTTGTTGCAGGTTTTTAAATTCTACAAGGGCCAGGGATGGCTTTTCGCTGGGCACCGCCGATTCAATAGTCATCCGGAGAATTGGTTCCCTGATTGACTTCGAAAGGTTCTTGCAATTTTTTGCTCCTCCTGAATCAGGAAAGCGCTGGACAGCTTTTTTGCAGACCTCAATTGCAGAGCGGTTATCCCATTTGTGGCGATCGGAAACCAATGGCTGATAACGCCTGCCCAGAGCATTATAATAAACGGCGAGTGTATAAGAGATTGCGGTACCACAGGGAGAAGCGATTTGTGCATGATCAAACTGGCTCAGGGCATTCAGATAAAGACTGTCTTTTTCAGGCAGTGTAAATTCTTTGTGCACAAAAGCAAATCGTTTCAGTTCAGAATGTATCAATGCACATGGATTTTTATCCTGAAGGTGGAACATTGCCAGGTCGCGGAAAATCCGCATAGCAAAACTGAATGGAGCAGATGAATCTGCGGGAATCAACATCCTGTTGCGGGTAAAATTGAAAGTTTGATCAAAGTACCATTTTTGATCCACTTCAAATCGCTGCACTGGTATGGCATATCCTTCCTGCCCTGCAGTGAAAAAATCGAGGGCACGTCCAGCAAGGAAATCATAAAGCGTTGGAATGTAATTAGCAGCTTCTTCAATAGCGACATCACTCGATTTTTCTCCAAACACTTCCTGATCAAGGATAACTTCAAACTGCCCGATAGGAATCCTTTTCAATGTATCAGTGTTCCCGAGCGAGAGCAGGTACGATCTGGTAATTGCATGGACAAGGGTGGCAATGTCCCATGTTTCGATACTATCGGCGAGGATGGTGTTTACTTGTGAGCGGTCGTGGAACCTGTATTGGTTATTCTGAAAATATTTCCATAATACTTCGGCAAGAATGGATTGCAATACTTGTTTTGCAGGTATTGCTGCAGACTTAATTTCATTTTGTAATTCACCGATTGTTTTTATCAGAAAGTCCTCCTGGAAGTCAGAATTGAGGCGAATCCGGTATATGACCGATTTAATCAACTGCGGATCGTTATTTTCTGTTTTGGACCGGGTGTAAATTTCATTAACAAGCTGAAGCGCCGATTTTGGCTGGCCCAGACTGACAAGTGAATCAACCTGTTTCCATAAAGAGATGAACTGGCCACCCTGCATACCTGAAGGTTGTTTTTTTGAAGATTGTGGAGGCGCTCCATACATTGCCTGATTCAGGACGGTAAATGAAAGAACCAGAAACAGGAAAATTTTGGTTTTCATGACGTTTTCGTTATGGTTGAAAATGATTCAGGTACAATATTATAAAACTTGACAGTCTAAGCAAAGATAATACCGTTTGCAGCATTCATTTTTTCTTTTCTGAGATCAGAGATAATAACGGGTTGGCGAGTCCTGAATAATTAATCAACTCAAGTTTTACTGAGCCAACAATCACTTCTGATTTAGCAAGGATGGGCAGATGGTTTTTATCCTCGGTTATCCATATATCCATGGGGTATGGCTGGCTGAAAACTTTCCCGGTAGCTACCATGGGTTTGAATCGAAGGCATCGGAACCGGCCCAAGTCAGTAATGACCTCCTCCCTTCCCACGAATTGAATTTGCGAAACGTAAAGGGAGTCGTCCAGAAAAAAGGTAATCGGAATGTTTTGCCCCTTTTGAAGATTGGTAAAATCGAGGGTGCGGGCATAGTAAAAGGCAGAAAGCACATCCTGGGTTCCGGGAGGAATTTTTTTTATAGTCCGTGTACTGAGTGCTGTACCGGAATACTGATTAAACTTAACGTCATCGTTGTATTTATAATCACCTTCATGAGTCCGCCGGATGAATGCCCAGGAAATAAGGTACTCCTCATCTACAAAGGATTCAAAACGATCAGATACTTTAAAAAACCAGCTGAAAGCGCCTTTTGAATGCCCCTCGCCGATTATGTGGTAAACATTTCGGCCGTCGATTTGTAGCGGTTTAGACACTATCTCAAGTGAGGCAATACCGGCAGTAACCTTGCCTGTAACATAGGAGTCATAATATGCGCGGAATTTCAATTTTTCACCCCGGATAAAGGCTTCATTCTTTCCCTGGGTAAAGGGCTGAGAAAAGGCAATTTCAATTGAAGCGAAAAAGCTGAAGACAATAAATAAAAACAGGAGGATTATTCTCATCCCTGCACCACTATGTTGATGATTTTTTTTGGAACAATGATGACCTTTTTCGGTGGTTTTCCCTGCAACCATTTTTCTGATTCTTTGGCTTCAAGTGCTGCTCTTTCAATCTCAGGGATAGACAACCCTGCAGGCAACTCCAGTTTGAAACGTGTTTTACCATTAAACGAAACAGGGTATTCAAAAGTATTTTCAACCAGGTATTCAGGGTTAAATTCGGGGAAAGAAGCCATTGAAACGCTATCAGTATTTCCAAGCAGGCTCCACAACTCTTCGGCGATATGCGGAGCATAGGAGGAAACGAGAATCACCAGGTCGCTGAGTACATTACGTTTGCTGCATTTCAGCTCGGTTAGTTCATTGACACAGATCATGAATGTACTTACCGCAGTGTTAAACGAGAGACGCTCAATATCTTCCTGGATCTTTTTGATGGTTTTGTGAAGTACGCGTAATTCAGCTGAATCCGGAACTTCATCATGAACGCGGAAATTATTCAGATCATCGTGATAAAGCCTCCAGAATTTCCGGATAAAACGGAATACGCCCTCAATGCCGTTGGTATCCCAGGGCTTTGATTGTTCAAGAGGTCCAAGGAACATTTCATAGAGCCTGAAGGTGTCGGCGCCATACTTCGAGATCAGGTAGTCGGGATTTACAACGTTATAAAGCGATTTCGACATCTTTTCCACGGCATAACCGCAATGATATTTTCCCTCCTCCATGATGAATTCCGAACCCACGAGATCGGGACGCCATTTAATGAAAGCATCCGTGTCGAGGATGTCATTGTCAACCATACTCAGATCCACATGCATTTCAGTGGTGTCGTAATTGGTCTTCAGTCCAGCCGAAACAAATGTATTGGTTCCTTTGATGCGGTAAGCCAGGCTTGACCGTCCCTGAATTTTTCCCTGGTTGATCAGTTTTTTGAAGGGCTCTTCTTTCACGGAAAGTCCAATGTCGAAAAGAAACTTATTCCAGAAGCGTGAATAAATCAGGTGACCGGTGGCGTGCTCATCACCACCAATGTAAAGATCCACATCCTGCCAGTACCCAACGGATTCTTTTGAGAAATACTCTTTGTCGTTATGTGGATCCATATAGCGGAGATAATAGCCACTGGATCCTGCAAAGCCCGGCATGGTATTGGTTTCAAGCGGATAACCCTCGCTGGTAATCCAGTTTTTAGCCCGTGCCAAGGGAGGTTCCCCTGTTTCGGTTGGCAGGTATGCATCAATCCCGGGGAGCACGAGCGGGAGCTCACTTTCGTTGAGTGTATAGGCAATGCTGTCTTTGAAATAGACCGGAAATGGTTCTCCCCAATAACGTTGCCTGCTGAAGATGGCATCGCGAAGACGAAAATTAATCGTCCCCTTGCCGATGCCCATTTCATTAATTTTCCGGATCACTGTGCTGATGGCCTCTTTCACACGCATACCATTGATGAAGCCTGAATTGACCAGGATCCCATCCTTTGCATCATAGGAACCCTGGGAGATGTCACCACCCGAAACAACTTCGGTTATGGGTAGCCCGAAATGTTTCGCAAAATCATAATCCCGGCTGTCGTGCGCCGGAACAGCCATAATCGCCCCTGTTCCGTAACCGGCCAATACATAATCGGCTACCCAGATGGGGATGGGAGCCCCGTTGAAAGGGTTAAGACAATATGCCCCCGTAAACTCTCCGGTGATCTTTTTCACTTCGGCCATTCTTTCACGTTCTGAACGGTTTTTGGCAATATGCAAGTACCGTTCAACAGCCTCCAGGTGGTCGGGTGCAGTGAGTTTTGCAATTAATTCGTGCTCTGGTGCAAGCACCATAAAGGTCGAACCAAAGATGGTGTCGGGTCGGGTTGTGAAAATATTCAATGCGAAATCATGATCTTTAACCGGGAAATAGATCTCGGCGCCCTCTGAACGACCGATCCAGTTGCGTTGCATTTCCATCAGGGAATCGGAAAAGTCGACCGAAGCAAGTCCATCGAGGAGGCGTTGCGCATAAGCTGTGATTCGCAGGAACCACTGTCGCAGTAGTTTACGTTCGACTGGATGGCCGCCGCGTACCGAAAAACCATTTGCAATTTCATCATTGGCTAGCACTGTTCCCAACTCGGGGCACCAGTTTACCATCGCATCAGAAAGGTATGCGAGACGGTAACTCATCAGGATCTCCTGCTGCTGTTTTTCGGAATATGATGTCCATTGAGCAGCTGTGAAAGAGCCATCCCAGTCTCCCGGAAAAATGGGATCTTTCTTAACCAGGTCTTTGAACCAGTTCTGAGTCATGGAGGCTTCGATCGCGGCATTGCCCGTTGTTTCAAAAACCCTAACAAGAGATGAAATTGGTTCGGCCTTCTGCGATTTATTATTGTACCAGTGATTAAAAAGCTGTATGAAGGTCCATTGGGTCCACTTGTAATAATCAGGATCACATGTTTTTACCTCCCGGCTCCAATCATAACAGAAACCTATTTTATCCATCTGTTCTCTATACCGGGCAACATTTTTCTCAGTGGTAACAGCAGGATGGGTTCCGGTCTGAATAGCGTATTGTTCTGCCGGAAGTCCAAATGCATCATATCCCATTGGATGAAGTACATTAAATCCCTTCAGCTTTTTATATCGGGAATAAATGTCGGATGCAATATATCCTAAGGGATGACCCACATGTAATCCGGCGCCGGAAGGATATGGAAACATGTCGAGAACATAAAATTTGGGTCGGGAAGGATCAGTATCGGTTTTAAATGTTTTATGATCCACCCAGTATTTTTGCCATTTTTGTTCAATTTCAGGAAAGTTGTAATCCATTGGTCGTTAAATGTTAATTTTATGAAAATGAGTTAGCAGGTAAACAAGTTAGCGGGTCAACAGGAGCACCCTGGGAGGGAAATTAATCAAATACATTGTTTTCCAGTTTTCCAGTTCACTGCAAAATTAGACATTTCGACGGAACCTGAAAAAAGTATATCTTTGATACATTAACCATTTTATTGAATGGACGATCAGGAGTCTCAAAATAGTCAAGTTCCAAAAACACATCGGCCACGTACCTGGCTTATTATTCTGCTTAGCTTTCTTTTTCTGTTATTGGTTTCTTTCGTTGGGTTGTTTCTGAGTTTCAATTATTTTGGGGAACAGGTTCTGAGAAAATATCTGCAGGCTAAAGTTTTCATTTCCAGTGGCGGATTATACCAGGTAGATTTTAAAAAATTGAATGTTAATATCTTAACTGGTAAGGTCGTGCTAGATAGTTTTGAACTTAATCCCGATAAATTTCAATATGAACGGCTTAAAGAAAAGGGAAAAGTGGCCAGGGCCTTATACCGGATATCCTTTACCTCCCTTACCATTGACAAGGTTCATTTCAGGCAGATTTATGCCGGTAAACGGATCAATTTTCGACAATTGACGGTTCAATCCCCACTGATCAGCATTGAAGATTTTCCCGACACCATGGCGGCCAAGCGCAATAAGTGGAAAGTCATCTATGAAGATCTTTACCCTGCGGTTTCAGGTTTTTTCAATGATTTTCATATAGATTCAGTGAAAGTCAATCATGGACGCCTGCTGACAACCTCCCTGCAAAAAAAAGGCAGGCAAACGAGCGGGGAATATGAATTCAGCTCAGTGTTGAGGGATGTGTCTGTAAATCCCTACAGTTATTACAATCGTGAAAGAGTATTCTACTCGCGTGACATAGACCTTGTTGTTCATAATTTTGAATACCACTTGGCAGACAGTCTCTATTCTATTAAGGCTGAGGAGGTTGGATTCTCTCTGACAAAATCCACCTTATACGGGAAAAAAGTCTCCCTTTCCCCCAATTTCAAATCAAAACGCATACGACATTTACGCAACGGCGACTTATTCCGGATAGATCTTCCTGAATTGAAAATTCAGGGAATTGACCTATACAGGGCAATGACTTACCGTAAAGTGGAAGTGTCGGTGGTAACCCTGACCGATTTCATCATGAGGATGTACCGGAACCATCCCCCCGAGGGAGCAACAATCGGTAAAAAAACCAAGAAAAAAATAACCCTTGCCGGATTGTATACTGTTGTTGCCAAAGAATTACGATTTATTGCCATTGATTCACTATCTCTGAAGAATGGCTCATTTGAATTTTATGGTAACATTTCGGATTCAAAGCCCGAAATGAAGATTGGTACCGTCGACCTGGAGCTAAGCCAATTCCGTCTTGATTCACTTTCGCACAAGGACCAATCGAGAATTTTCTATTCCCGTGCCATTGAACTGGACCTGGAAAAATTTTACCTGCAGTTGAGGGATGGCATTCATTACATCGAGGCCTCGTCTATCAGCTTTTCCACCCGAAAATCGCTGATCAAGGTGCGTGAAGCCCGGATTTCTCCAGGAAAGACCAGGAATTTGCTTGATTCGGTTAACCGGCGTAATTTGATGACGGTACATTTACCTCAATTATCCTTTACAGGCATCGACCTCAAAAAGGTTTTCAACCGGCGGGTTCTTGATTTTAATAAGCTTATAATCAATGAACCCGAGATCATGTATACCCGTTTAAAGCCACCGAAAAATCCCGATCCACGGTTTAAAAAGCCGGAAGATTTTTTCGAAGAGGAAAATGAGGAGGTGGTTTACGATCTGTTAAAAAAATACCTCTGGGTTGTCAAGGGACAAGAGATTGCTATTACTCATGGGTTTTTAAAATTTTCAGTGGAACAAAACGGGCAGGAGATTCCACTTGCTTCCAGCAGTTTTGATTTGATCATGCAGCAGTTTCTCATTGATTCGGTGCATGGGATGAACAGGCAGGGGTATTTTTACAGTTCAGATTTCGACCTTGACCTTCAATCCGTTTTGATTGTTTCACCCGACAATCTCAAACAATTGCAGGCTGAAAGAGTGCGTATCGTCACAAAAGACTCGCTGATTGAAGTCAATAATATCAGTATTGTTAAAGGAGCCAGTCCTTTAGCCAAGATTTCGCATAGAAACAGGCGTCAATCCCTGAACTTTGAGTTCTCCCTGCAGAAACTTCACCTGACCGGGTTGAATCACAAAAAACTGTTTCTTGAAAAAACATTAAGAGCAAATAAGATCATTTTTGAACACCCGTCCCTCACCATGAAAACCTCCGATAATGAAATACAAGAGGGGCCTATAACGGAAACGCAGCTGCTAAAAACAAATAAATTTATTAAATCTTTTGAAATCGGGCAATGCCTTGTTAAAAAGGGGGCTTTTACTTACAACGGGGAGGCGGATCGCAATGCATCTTCTTTTTCATTAAAAGACATTGATTTTGAGGTAATCGCAGCCGTTGTTCAACTCCCCCAGAAGGGGATTCACGTTGGGTCGATCAAATTCGATTCGATAAATCTTAACGTGTTTCCTTTGCGGGCCGTCATTGCTGATGGCGCATATGATCTTGAAGCAAGCAGCCTTAAAGTTAATTCCTATCCGGCCAACATCATTCTGAAGGGTATAAAAGTTACACGAATAATATCCCCGAATGAAAAGCCGGGAAGCATAAGTCTGTTGAACTTATCTGTTCCCGAAATCCGGCTTAACGGATTCTATTTCGACCGGGCCATCTTTGATAATAAATGGCAGCTTGATGCTTTGTCAATAAATCATCCATCGGCCGAACTTATTATGAATCGGGTGGCCGGGCAATCAGGCACTTCCCGACGTCTTGATCCCGAAAGCCTTATCAGGATCCCCCGGTTTATGAAAACAATTTTGCTGGGTAACGCCAGTATCGAAGGCGCTGATATCTTGTTAAACATTAAACAGCCAGACCAAACCCGAATATACAGGCTGAAAGAGGCAATACTCCGGGTAACCAATTTCAAGGTTGATTCTTGTACCCATTTAAAGCTGGATTCAGCCCGGCTGTTCAACGCAGATGATATTTCGTTTTCGGCACCTGGTTATTCATGGGTATCATCCGACAGCATGTATACTTATGCTTTTAACCGGTTTGGATTTTCAACAGGATCGGCAAGTGCTTTTTTAGATTCGGTTTCAATCACACCAAATTACAGCAAAAATGATTTTTCACAAAAACTGGGTTGGCAAACAGATCGAATTGTTTTGCAGGTTCCCGGGATAAAGATCTCCCACCTGGATTTCAGGAAACTAATAAGTGAACGACAGTTGTTTGCCGCCAAAATAAATCTTGATGGATTGAATTTCCAATCGTACCGTGATAAGCGCCTTCCTTTTCCTTCATGGCAGCGACCGCTGATGCCAGGCAAGATGGTTGATCGCATCAGTTTCCCGCTATCAGTCGATACTGTTACTTTATCGAATGGATATGCGTCCTATGAAGAGCAAACCGGTGACGAGCCAGGCAGGATCTTTTTCGACCAGATGACTGCGACCATTACCGGATTAAGCACGCCGTCGGCGAAATCCCGTGCTGAAGACAGAAGGAAAGACCTGGATCTTCATGGAACCACCCGGCTCATGGGACTGGCTCCTGCAGAAGCCTGGTTTCACTTCCAAGCAGGTAGTCCTTCGGATTCCTTTGAGTTTTTCGCAACCGTTGGCGAGCTTTATCTTCCGGCCATTAATCCCATGCTGTCAAAACTGGTTCCTGCTTCTATTACCCTGGGAACAGCCAATTCAACGGAAATAATCCGGATCAATGCGGATAGCAGCAAAGCTACCGGAAGTATGACGTTCAGGTACAATGATTTTGCTATCCGGCTTCATCCAACAAAGGCAGGAACATGGCATCTCATTGAACAATCATTGCTAACAGAATTGGTTAACCTTCTCCTGGCTAATTCGAATCCGAATGACGCTGGAAAATTAAAAACAGGGGTCATTTATTTTGAGCGTGACCCATCAAAAGGATTTTTTAATTTCATTTGGAAAAGCATACTTAGCGGATTGAAATCAACAATGGGACTCAACTCCAGGGAACAAAAAGAGATGAAAAAAATGGAAAAGCAGAAATTGGCGGAAAAAGAGAAGAAGGAGAAAAAACAGAAGAAGTAGGAATTATTGCGTAATTTTAGCTCGCATTTTCACACCCATGATCCAACAGGAAGAGAATTATTACCAGCGAAGGATTGCGACATCTCAATTTACTTCAATTATGAGCATTACCCTTGTGCTTTTCCTGATGGGATTGCTGGGCATGATTTTGCTACATGCTAAAAAACTTTCAGATTATGTTAAAGAAAATATTGGCTTTTCCATCATGATCCGCGAAGGGGTGAAGGAATCAGGAATTTTGGAATTAAAGAAAAACCTTGATGCACAATATTTTGTCAAATCGAGTGAGTATATTCCTCGTGACCGGGCAGCAGAAAAATTGCAGGATGAACTAGGTGAAGATTTTATCGGATTTTTAGGATATAACCCGTTGCTTCCGAGCATTGACCTGCGGATTTTGGCTCCTTATGCCACGGTTGACTCCCTTAGCCGGATCGAAAAGAGGCTGTTGGCTATCCCGGAAATAAAGGAGGTATATTACCAAAAATCGCTGGTAGATATGATTAACCGTAATCTTGAAAAAATCAGCCTTATCCTGCTTGGATTCAGCGGGGTTTTACTTTTCATCGCCATTGTCCTTATAAATAATACTATCAGACTGTCGGTTTACTCTAAACGTTTCATTATCAGGAGTATGCAGCTGATTGGAGCTACAGAGGGTTTTATCCGAAAACCCCTTTTAACAAGAAGCATTTTGCATGGGTGCATCAGTGCATTTCTTGCATTGCTGATGCTGATGCTGCTCACCTATTTTGCCCTCGATCAAATTCCCGAGTTAATCGAACTTCAGGATTCGATAATGTTGATAGCTCTTGTTGTTTTCCTCTTTTTATTGGGAGCCTTCATTTCATGGATATCAACCTATTTTGCCGTTCGTAAATACCTCCGTATCCGCACAGATTTATTATATACCTGATATTCTTAAATTTTCTTTAATTTTGCTATTCAATTCCAATATACTATGGAGAAGAAACAGACACAGATAAAAACCCAGTCTACGGCTAAACCTGCAAAGAGTGAAGAGGTGGCAGGAAAAACTGCAAACGTGGGTGAATTTGCCTTTGGGAAAGAAAATTACCGCCTGATGCTGATCGGGCTTGCTTTCATTGTGGTAGGATTTTTACTGATGATTGGTGGCGGTTCGGCAGATCCCGCAAAGTTTAATCCTGAAATCTTCAGTTTCCGCCGGATTACCCTGGCCCCTATTCTTATCCTGGCAGGATATGTGATTGAGATCTTCGCCATCATGAAAAGACCAAAAGACTAATGACCATTCTCCAGGCAATCATCATCGCCATTGTGGAGGGCATTACCGAGTTTCTGCCGGTTTCTTCCACGGGGCATATGATCATTGCACAAAGTATTTTAGGGGTTCAGAGCTCTGATTTTGTCAAGGCGTTTACAGTAAATATTCAGTTTGGCGCTATTCTATCGGTGATTGTCCTTTACTGGAAACGTTTTTTTCAATCCTGGGATTTTTATTTCCGCCTGTTTGTTGCTTGTTTGCCTTTGATTATTGCTTATCTGCTTGAGAAGCAGATCGACACCATGCTTGAAAGTGTAATGACTGTGGCTGTTGCCTTGCTTCTTGGCGGAATACTGTTGATTTTTGTCGACCGCTGGTTTGACCATCCCGAAAATGAAAATACCCGGCTCACCTATAAAAAGGCACTCATCATCGGGTTTTTCCAGATAATCTCTGTTATCCCAGGTGTGAGCCGTTCGGCAGCCACCATTGTTGGGGGGATGAGTCAGAAGCTCAGTCGCAAGACAGCGGCCGAGTTTTCATTTTTTCTCGCGGTTCCTACTATGTTCGCCGCTTCGGTTCTGAAACTCGCCGGGAATTATAAGATGATCTCGGCTGATAATATTAATCTCCTGTTAATCGGCAATGTTGTATCTTTTATCGTGGCTATCATCGCAATCAAGTCATTTATTGCTTTTCTAACCCGATATGGATTTAAGTGGTTTGGATATTACCGCATTGTTTTGGGTCTTGTCATCATCATTCTCCTGCTTGCCGGAAAAAGCCTAACTATTCTCTGATGGAATTCCAGTTTGAGACAGGAGAAATTCTCCTGATCAACAAACCTTACACCTGGACATCATTTGATGTGGTTGGAAAAATGCGCTCTATGATCAGGCAGCGGATCGGGCTCCGAAAGATCAAAATCGGCCATGCAGGCACCCTTGATCCTCTGGCAAGCGGGCTGCTGATTCTTTGTACCGGGAAATTCACCAAGCGGATTGATGAATTCCAGGGACTGGAAAAAGAGTATACAGGGACATTCCGGCTTGGTGCAACCACCCCGTCGTTTGACCTGGAAACCCCCGTTGATAAAACTTATCCTCTTACCACCCTGTCAGGGTATCACACCCTGTCAGGGTGTAATATCATTCAGGATGCGGCAAAGCATTTTATTACTACTTTCGATCAGGTTCCGCCTCAATTTTCGGCCATAAAAGTTGATGGAAAGCGGGCCTATAAATCGGCACGACAAGACATCAGCGTGGAGCTCAAGGCACGCCAGGTTACAATTTCAGCTTTTGAAATAACCCGGATAGAACTACCTGAGGTTGATTTCCGCGTTATATGCAGCAAGGGCACTTACATTCGGTCGCTTGCCAGGGATTTCGGGCTTTTTTTAGGATGCGGGGCACATCTTACAGCATTATGCCGGACACGTATCGGATCATTTCAACTGCATGATGCCTTCGAACTGACCGAGTTGCAGAATCTTATCCCCGACACCGGGATAACGTCCAAAAAGCCATAACTTTGTAAAAATTCATTTTACTAACCCAAATCCCGGGATTTCTCTCATGAAAATCGACCCGCACAATTTATTAAACCCGATTGTTCTCGTTTCACTTATCGCCACTTTTATTATGGTTGGCAGTTTTGCCATGCGGTCTGATAAAAACGCTGCAGAATCGGAAAAACGAATCAATTACGAGTCTATCCTTGTATCCCTGAATAAAAAAGCTCCTCCGGTCAGAAAGATAGAAAAAAGGGGCGAACAGGCAGCAGATGAGCCGGGGATGGCTGCTTTTCATGAATTCCTGATGACCTTTGATCCGGCAACAGGCACGGTTCCCCGCGAACGCCTTGTTACAGCGCTTGAGCAAACCCGTTCCCTTAACGCCTTAAAATATGAAAATGTTATTCAATGGCAGGGTTTTCCATCCGACATGGGCGGTCGTACGCGGGCCATCATGTATGACCCCAATGATCCGGCGCATAAAAAAGTATGGGCCGGAGGGGTAACGGGTGGTTTATGGTACAATGATGACATAACCAACGCATCAAGTCCATGGATCCCGGCAAGTGATTTTTGGGGTACCATGGCTATTCGTTGTCTGACACACGATCCCCTTCAGCCTCAGACTTTTTTTGTTGGAACAGGTGAGGTGGAAACTGCCATGCAAACATATCGCGAAAGTTCAGGCAAGGGATTTGGTATAGGTCGTTCAGATGATGGCGGACAAAGCTGGTACCACATTCCCGGCACAGAACAATTTGCATATGTAACCGATATCATTGTCCGTATCGAAAATGGTACGAGTGTAATTTATGCCGGGGTAGCTTCAGGTTTATATAAAGAAAGTCAGCATCAAAGCCTGCCGTCTGATGGCCTGTTCCGGTCGGCCGATAATGGCGCCACCTGGCAGCAGGTATTGCCCATTATCCCGGGATCAACTGTACCATATTGTATTTCAGACATTGCACTGGGCGCCGATAACAGGCTCTATGCAGGAACACGGCCCAATCTCAATGGAGAGGGCGCTGCGGTGCTTTTATTTTCTGATGATGGTTTTAATTGGACTACGAACAGTCAATACCAGACGGAAATCCTTGGAAGCAGTTCGCGCAATATCCCGGGACGGGTTGTTCTCGGGATTTCCTTATCCAATGCCAATATTGTATATGCATTAATCGCCAGTGGATATGTAAACACATCCGACGGATTCAACTATTTCAACTGTTATCACATTCTTCGTTCGGCAGACAAAGGTGTGACCTGGGTGAAGAAAGCCCTTCCTTCAGATTTGACATCGGGGAATAATTTTGCCACCATTGCCTGGCATGCCATGGATATTGCTGTTGATCCGAACAATGCAAACAATCTTTATGTCGGAGGGCTGGATATGCATAAATCGTATAATGGCGGTACCAGCTGGATGAGGGTCAGTGACTGGGCGGCTATGTACAGCGGCGGGGGGCCTGATTATATTCATGCAGATCAGCATATTATCGTTTATGGCCCAGGCTCTTCGGATGAGATACTTTTTGGAACCGACGGCGGGATTTTTTATACCAGTAATGGATCACTTGCAAACCCCACATTTGAAGAGCACAATAAAGGCTATTCCACCCTGCAGTTTTACACTTGTGCTATTTATCCCCTCGCCGGGATCGAGCAGTTTTATGGCGGGTTGCAGGATAACGGGAGCCTGTTTTATATTGGGACTCCACTCACGATAAATGACATGGTGAGCGGCGGTGACGGAGCATATTGCTTCTACGATAAAAACAATCCCTCATTGTCCATTACCTCTCTTTATTACAATCAATATTACATCTTTGATGATGGCAACTACCAAAATTCATTGACCAATTGGTCGAGCGGCACCTTTGTCAGTCCCGCCGACCTGGACTACAGGAAAAAGATACTTTACTGCAATGCAGTTACCTATTCTGGTAATCATCAGGACCAGATACTCCGTTTAACTGATCTCACCGGCAATGGTTCGGGATCCTTTCTTAACCTCAATACAGGCACTTCGGTGTTTTTCTCTGCGATGAAGTATTCACCCTATTCGCCTGTTGGAAAATCGACCCTGTTTATCGGGTCACAATCGGGTCGACTCTTCAGGGTTCAGGAAGCACATAGCAATGCTCCGGTTGTGACTGAAATTGGAAGCGCTGATTTCCCATTGGCGAATTTATCCAGTATTGCCATCGGAAAATCGGAGGATACCCTGATGGTGACTTTCTCGAATTATGGTGTTGCTTCTGTATGGCAAACTGTTAATGGGGGTCAATCCTGGCTGAATATCGAAGGAAATCTTCCCGATATGCCTGTCAGGTGGTCATTATTTCACCCAGACAACGACAGGCAAGCATTGCTGGCAACAGAAACAGGGGTTTGGGAATGCCTGGACCTTTTTCAATCGCCGTTAGTATGGAACCCAGTAAATTCAGGAATGGCCAATGTAAGGGTTGACATGCTTCAAATACGTAATGCCGACAATACTGTGCTTGCTGCTACTCATGGCCGTGGGCTTTTTACCATGACCTGGGATATTTCAACCGGCACACAAGAAAACAATGAATTAACGAATTTGATATATCCAAATCCAACCACCGGATCTATCTCCATTTCTACCGTGGTTAATGAAGGTTTTATTGAAATTTCAGTGTGTGATCTGAAGGGTCGTATACTCTTTTATGAGCAAGGGTATGTTCCAACCGGCAAATTTGAAAAGCAAATAAGGATGGATCGTCAGGCTGGAGGAACTTATTTGGTCACAATAAAAAACAGGGGAAAGAAGTTGAATTCTCAGAAGGTGATCATTTATTAATGTTACGGAGAAAATAGTGATGCGTGACACCTGAAGCGTGACAAAAAGACCAAAGAGTAACTTTATGAATTCCAAAAATTATCCGATCTTCACTCATGAATTTTATATGAATGAAGCGCTGAAGGAGGCTCAAAAGGCCTTTGAGCGGGATGAGGTTCCGGTTGGAGCTGTGATTGTTTGTAACCGAACGATCATCGCGCGTGCGCACAATCTCACAGAAACATTGCATGATGTTACAGCTCATGCCGAAATGCAGGCATTTACAGCTGCTTCAGGGTATCTGGGCGGGAAATATCTGGATGAATGTACCTTATATGTGACACTGGAACCTTGTGTTATGTGTGCCGGCGCTGCTTTCTGGACCCAGTTGGGTTCCATTATATATGGTGCCTCCGATGAAAAACGTGGCTTCCGTCTGATCGCCCATCCATTGCTCCACCCAAAAACGGAATTGTCCGCCGGCATTCTTGCTGAAGAATGCAGCCAGATTTTGAAAGATTTTTTCAAAAGTAAACGAATATGATCAGGAATCTTAACGATTTGTTAAACCGCTCCAACGACATTTTCCAGAAAAGGGAATTGGAATTTGTAATGAATGATATTGCAGAGATTGCGCAATATTTGTGGAACAGAGGCTGGGCAGAACGGAATGCAGGAAATTTCTCAATTGATGTTACCGGTTTTTTCAACGATAAAGAACTTGAACATTTTTCGCTATATCCTTTTTTTCCTTTAAATATAGCGTACCCATCACTTGCTCACAAATTGTTACTTATTAGCGGAACCGGTACCCGGATGCGTGATGTTGCAAAAAATCCATCCGAATGTATCTGTTATGTTTACATAAATGATTCCGGTTCAGCATTTCATATCATTGGAAGTACCCCGGAGGATAACACCGTCAAACCAACATCTGAACTTGCAACCCACCTGGCCATTCAGCAAATGTTGGTTCAGGGCAATTCATCGGAAAAAGTGGTATTGCATGCGCATGTTACCGAACTCATCGCACTGACACATCTTTCGGCATATAAAACAGAAGAGGCCATTAATTCATTGCTGTGGGGTATGCATCCCGAAACCATCCTGTTTGTACCTGATGGAGTGGGTTTTATACCCTATACACTCCCGGGGACTGATCATATTGCATTGGCCACCATAAAGGAGCTTGGGAAACACAAGGCGATCGTATGGGAAAAACATGGATGTATGGCTGTTGGCAATACCCTTGCGGACGCCTTTGATACACTCGATATTCTTGCCAAATCGGCAAAAATATACTTTCTGTGCAAATCAGCCGGATTGGATCCTGAAGGTCTCACTCCAGGACAGTTGAATGAAATCCGTTGTTTTCATTATGGTGGTCCTGACACAGAACTTGCTCCGGGCAACTGAAATATATTTTTGGTGATAGGTCAATTATACGGTTTTTTTCTTAAATTCGCTGCCTGATAATCTATCATGCTTCCGATAAAAATAGTAATATTTGAAGATGAGTCTTTGCTGGCTAATGATTTAAAGCGACAGATAACCCCGTTTAATTATGAGGTTACAGCCATGTTCAGAAAGGCGGAAGAGGGATTGGAATATCTTGCTGACGATCGCAACAAGGATGGTTTTCCAGACATTGTACTTATGGACATTTCACTTGCCGGAAAAATGAGTGGCATAGAAGCGGCAAAAATTATATCAGAAAAGTATAACGTTGCGCTTGTTTTTCTTACGGGCATTAGCCAACTTGAAACTTTTGAAGAAGCTTTTCAAACAAAACCTATCGCTTTTCTGATTAAACCATTCGACATTCAGCAAACACTGGTAAACCTCAGGCTGGCAGCGTATCAAAAGGCCCTGGAGAATAAGTTACTGAATTACCAGGCAGACCTTGAGGGAATGATTGTTGAACGAACAAGGGAACTTCAGCAGGCAAAGAATCAGGCGGAAGAGGCAATAAGGTTAAAAAACAGCGTTCTTTCCAGTGTGAGTCATCAAATCCGTGAACCCATGCTTGGTATTATGGGAATTGCAGTGCTGTTACGACAGGAGACCAAAGATCAACCTGAACTTCAGCGATTTACTCAGTACATCGACGATAATGCACACCATCTGTTTTCTCTATTGAATAAAATAATGGAATTGAGTGAAGACCCCATCAATTGATCAAATCCGGAACAACGTTTTAATTGTTGAAGATGATGCTGCAACTGTCAGCATTCTGAATATATGGCTACGGAACAAATGCCAGATTTATCAGGCGCGTGATGGGGATGAGGCGCTTCAAATAGTGCATGATCTCATGAAAGAAAATCAGAAAATTGACCTTTTTATTTTTGATATCTCCCTTCCGCGTCCATGGACAGGAATAACATTAAAAGTTGAGATTATCGAGAGATGGAATCTTTATAAGGCGCACCCATTTATTGCTGAGACAGCTTTTGCAATGCCTCTCGATCAGGAGCAAATCATCAGGGCCGGGTTTATTGAATATCTCACCAAGCCACTTGATAAGTCGATTCTGGTACAAACCGTTGAAAAATATCTGAATATCTGACATGCATACATTTCTTAAAAGAATCTTATTATTTGGTTTGCTTTTCTTATATATGGCGGGATTCGGACAAAATTCCGATTCACTCATTATCCGAAAAATATATACAGAAGCGCTGACGAACCCGATAGCTTACCATAATCTGGCTTTTCTTTGCAATAACATTGGCGGCAGGCTTTGTGGATCCACCCAGGCTGAACAGGTTGTGCAATGGAGCCTACATCTGCTCGAAGAAATGAAACCAGATATGGTTTTTCTGCAACCCGTTACAGTTGAGCATTGGGAAAGGGGAGAAAAGGAGACCGCAAAGGTTATTTCTGCAATAGCAGGCAGGCATAACCTGGATGTTTGCGCACTTGGAAGTTCAATTGGCACGGGAATAGCCGGACTCAAAGCCGAAGTAGTTGAAGTAAGGAATTTCAGCGAGCTTAAATCCCTGGGAAAGGAAAAGATTGAAGGAAAGATCGTCTTTTTTAATCGTGCTGCTGATCCGGTTCCCATCTATACATTTGAAGCTTATGGCGGCGCAGTTGATCAGCGTGCTTATGGCGCCATGCAGGCGGCCCGCTTTGGTGCAGTGGCCGTTATTGTACGTTCGGTCACGCTTGCGCACGATGATTTCCCACACACCGGAATCCAGCATTATTCCGACTCAGTAAAGGCTGTTCCGGCAATAGCGGTCAGTACCAATGGCGCCGATAGCCTGTCATTATGGTTAAAGACAGATTCCAGGTTGAAACTGTTTATTCGCACAACCTGTATCCAACATCCACCGGCATTAAGTCACAACGTAATTGCCGAGATCAGGGGTTCTGAATATCCCAATGAAATCATAACATTCGGCGGACATCTTGATTCCTGGGATTTAGGCCAGGGGGCGCATGACGACGGAACGGGTGTCGTTCAGTCAATTGAAGTTTTGCGGCTTTTCAAATCACTTGGTCTAAAGCCAAAGCATACAATCAGGCTGGTACTTTTCATGGATGAAGAATATGCCCAAAGGGGTGGCAAAGCATATGGTGATGAAGCGAAACGTCGTTCGGGTATTGGCCTTGAAAAGCATATTGCTGCTATTGAAGCCGACCGGGGAGGGTTTACGCCATCAGGTTTTTCCATAGAGGCCTCCGATATCCAGTTGAAAAAAATACAGGATTGGAAAACACTGCTGTCTCCGTACGGATTATGGTCGATCGAAAAGGGTGGAAGCGGAGTCGACATCAGGGACCTGAAACCACTTGGAATTCCGCTCATAGCGCTTGTAACCGATTCGCAGCGTTATTTTGATTACCAGCACGCTGCCAGCGATACTTTTGATAAAGTCAATTTCAGGGAATTACAACTTGGGAGCGCGGCCATGGCATCGCTGGTATGGCTGATCGATGTAAAATGGTAAATCGATAAATAAAAACCATGCGGAGTCGTTCGGTTATAAGCCAATTTCCCCGGCAATTGGCAACATCGCTTCAATGGATATTTTAGCAAATTCATCGATCGGAATGCCGATTTTTTCGCATTCAAGAATGTTCTCCCGTTTAACTGAGGCTGCGAACATTTTTTCCTTCATGCGTTTAACAACGGATTTAGGTTTTACAACCGAAAGTTTTTTTTCGGGATAGACATAGGTGGTTGCAAAGATCAACCCGGTAATTGTTTCCCCGGCAGCCAGTGCATGCTGGAATTCGGTACTCCGTTCTTTGCCGGACGAACACTCGTTGTGCATGGCGATGGCGTCAAGAATTTCAGGGTCTACCTTATAATCATTTAATAAAGTTGCCGTCTGGGTTCCGTGTATGGTTGGTTCGGCATTGGTCACCTCCACATCCAGGTCATGGAGGAGTCCGGCCAGTCCCCATTTTTCTACATCATGTCCCAATTTGGCAGCGATTCCACGCATGACTGCTTCTGATGCAAGGCAGTGGAATATCATTTTTTCGTTCTTTACATAGTGGTACAGCAGGGCGATTGCAGCAGGGCGGTCAAGATTCATAGGTTATCAAATAAAGTTATTGTGGCACAGGACTTATTAAATGAAATATCACCACTCAAAGATAACATCTTTTGTGTTTTTCATTCCAGGGCCATCTGTTCAACACTTTTTATTATCTTTGCCATCAAGGGGGACGTTAGCTCAGTCGGTTCAGAGCGCATGCTTCACACGCATGAGGTCGTGGGTTCGAATCCCTCACGTCCCACCAGCAAAATCAAGGGTTTTGAAAGGTTAACTTCAAGACCCTTTTTTATTTGCCATGAATTTTGCCATGAATTACATAAACTATACACAATACCCCCTGGTTTAACTACCATAAAAAATTGTGAAATCATGACTACACCAATAGAAAAAAATCATTCAGAAAAAGATGTCAATGAACACTCTGTTCACAGAGCCGTTTTGATCAACACTCTTTACTTTGATTTTTAATGGGAGTTTGAGTTTTTTATAAAAGATCCTTGAATGGATTAGTTTTACATATCCGAGGCTTTGCTTCCCTTTGAAAACTTTGACAGCATAACAATCCTTAGGATTGTCTTTTTCAAGCTTCCATGTCAGGACGTCACCAGGCACAATCATACCTGGTTCAACTTTATTATGTGACAAACCGCATATTTCGGATACAAAATGTAAGCCCGTCACTGGATGAAAGTCAGCCAGAAATTCAAAGTTGTCATTTGGAAGCATTCCTTGAGTATGGGCCAGGAGATAATACTTATCGTCTTGATATTTTGGTTCAATGGCCCAATAATTAAAATATTTTTGAATATCTGAACGTTCTGACTTTATTAACCGTTGGCCAAAGATTTCCAAAACATTTTCGGTATAAACTTTTGATGTATCGGGAAAATCAATATAAGGTGTAAATCCTTCAAGTTCGGCTTCTTCAACACCTTTTTGAATATATTTAAAGCTAAAGCCAATTGTGGCGCTCTTTTTAATCACACCAACAATCTTCCTTCGACTGCCTTTGCCTTTCCGCCAGGCTAAAAATATTGTTCCGATTGCTTTCACGGTTTAATTTGGATCAGTTTCCCAACTCGCAAAGTTATCAATTTATTGATGAATTTTTTTCTATCTTCTGGAAGTTTGTATACCTCAAATTCCTTAGGTAATTTTGAATCAACAGAAAAAATGGTGTCTTTGAGTTTATTTTCATTGAATCTGTTTCTGACCATATCAATCAACTCAAATACTTTTTCAGGATGCTCTTCTTTTACCTTTTCAATCAAGTCAAAGTGATTTAATTTTACACCTTTCCAGTGGATTTCTGAAACCCCTTTACGAATATATCCCTCTATCATAATCTGATCGGTTAGCATCTGCATTACTTTATCAGCACTTAGCTCCCTACCAAGACAACTACCACTATCATAAATTTCAGAAAACATCCCTGGCATTATAATATGCAGGTCCTTCATTAAATTGTCAATCTCTTTACGTCTTGTTTTGTTTGTAATGGCCATAATTGTGAAAAGAAGCTTCTCTTTAAACCCTTTGTCTGCTTTTTTTGCTAAATCCTTGATAGTCTTTATAACCTCAGTATAATTGGTGATTATACCCCAATTTTCCTGATGCCTATCACCATTGCCTATTATACTGTCAAAAACAATAATTTCAACTATATTATCAATAAAGCGACCTAAATGAAAATAATCGAGGGTGTCACGAATAAAATGAAACGTATATGGTTTTTTTGCCTCTTTATCTTCCGGATTGTAAGTAGTATCAAATCCAGTCAAATAACTAATTCCTTCGGCAAGCTTGTTTGTGCCTTCTGTGACCATGGATTTTGAAATACAGCCAATGTAACCTCGGTTAAAAGCAATATCATATCATAGTAAGTTAAAGCCTAATAATGTGCCGACTTCACTTGCTATGATTTCTGACTAGAATTCATATTTATAATCAATGGTTTCCTTCTTCAACGATGTCTTAAAGTAATAAATCTCCTGTGTGTTTGGATTTTCAAGAATTACTTTATCACGGGTCCCTCCTGTTTGGAACCAAGGTTTTTCATTCCAAGTCGATATGTCGTAAAACTCAGCCATGCAGCCCTTGTTTATAATTTAAAAAGCAGTCACATTCATTTTCCTTTATGATTTACTTCAAGGATGTTCAAAAGTACAAGTATTTTATAATTAACATGTACCTAGGGTATGTGGAAATATTCCTTCTTGGTAGGATTTTTTCTCCTATTTTTCAATGAAACATAGGAATTTTTGTAATGATTCCTCTATTTGCATCTTTACAGCCATCAGAATCTTCATTCCATCATATTTTTAGTTGTTGTATCTTTGCAGTATTATAAACACCAACAAACCATGACCGGATTAATCATCACTGCAGCAAAAAAAACAGATTTGAAATTAATTACCGATTTGGCCAAGCGTATAGGTATTATGGCTAAACCTATATCCGATGAGGATATTTTAGACTTTGGTTTGCTCAAGGCAATGGAAGAGGGTAGGAAAACGAAATTCGTCTCCAGGGAAAGAATAATGAAAAAACTCAAAAGAAGTGGAGACTAAATTTCGTGAAAAATTTGAAAAGGACATCGAAAATATTACAGACCAAGGTGTCCTTGATGACATTGTTGATGCAATTGAAAATGTAGAAAAAGCAAAGAAACCCCAGGAGATTGACAACATCAAAAAGCTGAAGGGAAATAAAACTGCTTTTCGCATTAAGATTAACCGGCATAGAATAGGAATCTACATTGTTAAGGGTGTAGTTGAATTTACAAGGGTCCTTCCAAGAGATAAGATATATAGTTACTTTCCGGAATAGCAAAAAACAAAATTTCTAAAGTGAGACGTGAATTACATTCGATTCATGTACTTTTACCTTAGATCATTCTTTAGCGCTGGCCATGAGAACGAAATTGATCAAATCCACCCACCTGGATCAGTATAAGAAAGAATCACCGGTGGCTCTGATCAAA
>Ga0247842_10002866_pt1 | contig 24526 bp, 14 predicted proteins | sample LaCruzMarch2015__3_FD_192411 | JGI IMG/M metagenome (GOLD analysis project Ga0247842, IMG submission 192411) | Freshwater microbial communities from meromictic Lake La Cruz, Castile-La Mancha, Spain - LaCruzMarch2015_19m | ecosystem: Environmental > Aquatic > Freshwater > Lake | place: Spain...
ATTTGCCAGCCTTGTATCTGATTACCTCCGCTTTCTCCAGCGTGATCAGTCCACCTGATCCGGTTTGTTCAAAAAAACGTTCGACAACCAGTGTGAATTCACGAATTTTTTCTTCCGTATCAACGATCTCAATGATGAGTGGCAGATCGGTGGAAATTTCAAACAATTTCGCCGTATGAACTTTCGAGTTTGGTCCGAAACCCATGATTCCGCGGGTTACTGTTGCACCGGAAAGTCCTTGTTTCTTGGCTTCAAACACGATTGCTTCATACAAAGGCTGATGCCCTAATTTATCTGATTCTCCGATAAAAATCCGAAGCAATTTTGCATTTGGGTTGTTTTCCATAATCAGAATAGCTTTATGATCATGATTCCAATAAAAGTGGCTAGCAGACCCAGAAAGACACTTGCACCGACATAAGTAAAGGCGTAAAGGAACTGGCCATCGCGCAACATTCCGACAGTTTCATTTGAGAAAGCCGAAAATGTTGTGAATCCACCAAGGATGCCAGTTGCCAGAAAAAGCCTCCATTCCTGAGACATATTTCCCCTTTCGGCCAAACCGAATACAATTCCGATCAACAGACATCCAACGATATTCACGGTGAGTGTGCCATACGGAAACGCCGAAAGTACTCTGTTCTGTATCACAAGTGAGAGCAGGTAACGGGAAATCCCGCCCAGGAAACTGCCTGCCCCGATTGCCAGGATTATCTTCATGAATTAAAATTTAAACGAACCCCAACCATGAACTGTCCTGTTGGTATTCCTCAACAACCTGGCTGTTATCCGCCATCCTGAAATGGCCCATCAAACCCGCAATTTCATGCCTGAGAACCAAAAGGCAATTATCAATCAGCTCCTTATGGAATCCCTTTACCCCGAGGTCCATAACCATTTCCATTGCAACAATACGACTTATAACCTTTCCAAGTTCTACCATTTTTCGCTGGGGCAATTGTATGTTTAACCCAAAATTCAACAACTCTTTAACCCGCCAGGCAGCTTTTTCGGTATGTCGTAGCAATCGTAAAAACTGGAACAGGTTCTGTTCCCTGGCCTTTTTCATCCGCTTTACCACATTTTCAGAAATCTGGGCATACAGAATGTCATTTGAGCCTTCAAATATCTGGAAGGGCCGGCTATCGATAATCCCGCGACCTCCGATGTGGCTAAAGCGATAGGCCTTTGCGCCAACCAACTGTACGAGCGATTGTGCTGACTCCTGCATCAGGTCGGTAGCCAGGCTTTTCATTGAATTTGCAACGAGCCCTGCCGACGAAAGTTCATGCTCCAATCCGGCTTTGTGGCTGCTATATGCACACATAGCTGAGGTTATGGTATAAGCGGCCTGCATCCTGGCCAGCCTTTGCTGTACCTGGTCATAGTGCAACAGATTGTTTCCGCTCACCCACCGCTGCCTGCAATGTTCAATGGCCTCATCCATCATGCGATGTATGAACCCGTTCGCCATGCCCGGAAAGTGCAGCCGGCTTCGGTGAAGCAGATCCAGTAACAGTTTTATCCCTGTAGACTTGGGTTCAAGCCGGAATGCCTTTGGAATTTGAACATCAATGCGATTCCGGCCATACGGGATCTGATGCAGTCCGAGGTTGTCAAAATATTCCTCCACAATGATCTCCTGGCCCTGGGCATGAACATCACAGATAAAAAAATCGATGTCTCTCTTTAAATCACCGGAAACGACCTGTTCGCGGGCTGTCAGCAACCAATAATCCGCAAAGCCGGTCAATCCTGCCCAATGTTTTAATCCCCTGATGTGAAAGTGATTAGTTCTTTCGGTAAAAGATGTTTGCATACTGAGTGCATCCGTACCGAAGTCGGGTTCAGTTATCATCAATCCACCCATTTTCCGGTCTTGAAGAAACTGGCTGAATATCTTTCCTTTTATTTCGTCGCGGGCATATTTTGTAACCGGCTGCAAAAACAACCCCGAGTTAATCCCAAGGGTTAAAGAGAAGGAGAGTGATTCATAGGCTGCAGCCGATAACACAGCAAGAATTTCCTCAATGTGCCCTCCCCGGCCACCAAATGCCGCGGGAATGGAGACCGAAAGCGGATTCAACGACATGATCCCGCTTAAAACGGCGGGTGGGATTCCCCGCTGCAAACTCAATTTTTCCGGTTCAGTCTGCGAGCGAAATACCTCCCGCATGTGTTTTTTAAGATCCTCCAGGAAAAATGAGAAGGATAAGTTCAAGTCAGCAGGCATGCTAATCAGCAGAAACGATTGAACATCTTGAAGCTGTGGTATTTGTCTTGATTATTTTCGAGACGTAGGAGCTCAGCCTGGTGGACTTATTAGCCACAGTGGTGATGGTAAAGCCAATTTCCCTTGAATTATTCTGAGCATCCGTTACTTTAAATTTCCACTGTTCCTGACCAACCTGGTTGATGGCCTGCCCATGGACAATCATGTTCATAACATTGACATTGATCGGGTTGTTGAATGTTGTATCAAAGCCATTAAAGATGCGGGTAACAGAAAAGTTTACCAGGGTTGCCTTGGTATTGGAATTGGATGAAGCTGAAATTTTTACATCAAAAGCACTATCCACCTTAAGGGTTGCATCTCCGGATACATATCCCGTCTCAGCAACAAAACTCATCGCCGGAGCCAAGTCAACCGGTTCAGGGTCGGATGTTTTGGTACATGAGGTTGAAAGTAAAATTCCTGGTAAAAGAATTGATAAAAATATATACCACGTTTTTTTCATAAGGTAAAATTTAGAGGTTAAATGGATTAAAAGCAGAGCAAAGGTAAAAGTTTTGGATTAATCCTGATCAAATATCAGTTTCTTATACTTGTTGTAGAGGAATGATATGATCAGCAGCAATATTCCCAGGGATACAAATACGATTGTTTTGGAAATCGTGTTCAGGTCGCTCAGATCATAGATGAAAAGTTTAACCAGGGTTGCACCGAACAGGACAATGGCCCCGACACGCAGGTACTTTTTCTTTTTCCATATCCCCAGGGAGATCAATATCAGGGCATAAACGCCAAACAGGATGCTTAAGCCCAGTTTATAGGATTGTTCCGACCTGAAGAGGTCCATCCAGTTAATAAGTTCATTGGCGGCAACAGTCAATATGGCGGCATGAAGCAGGAAATCAAACTCCATTTTAAAATCAACCTTCAGAAAAGGCTCGCGAATATATTTATAGATGGAGAAGAGCATCATTCCAAGGAACAAAAATGAAAAATACCTGATCCCGATGTTCATGATCCCCCTGTAATAAAATCCGGATAGCTCCTGGTTCAGGAAACTTTCACGCAGGTGTCCGATCGCAAATAATCCAACAGAGAGTAACAAGCCCACCGCTATTCCATTCAGGGCAAGATTAATGAGCCCCATCAGGCTGCTTTTTAATCTCAGGATATTAATAAAGGAGAGAACTGATAAAAATGTCAACGTGTAAGCAAAGATGGTGATGGTGCTGTAACTTTCAATATCCTGGTTCCAGATATGCTTCGGAACTGTAAGATCCTGATCGATGATAACCATTGAATCAATATACAATTGATTCCAGAATGTGGTCAATTCCATTACGAAGGCGAGATAGACTGCAATCAGCAAAATGGCGGGCATGGTAAAGTTCATGATGTCAGTGAGCATCTTATTAATGCTTAACGCGGAAAGATGCTTTATTTGCCTGTTAAAGAAATTGATGAAGGAAAATGCGGTGACAAAAATCGCTGATGTCAGGAAATTAACATTGAATAAAGGGATGATCCTTGTACCTGGCACCGCAGGATCATAACTATTGTAAACAGTATGCCAGTCGATCAGGAGACTGCAGAAGACAAGGAACATCATGGGATAGGAGAGCGACTCGTAAACCATTGCGTTTTTCGTTCGACCAATCCAGAAAAGTATCGCAACTTCAACGGCCCACAGCATGGTTACCCATTTGCCATCGAGTTGAACCGGGATGGCGATAGTGGCAAAGATGATTGCCAGTCCTGTCACGAACGCCAGCAGGTTCCGGTCGGCCGGTTTTCGCAGGTAGATAGCTACAGCGACAACCAGGTTAACCAATGCATTCGCCAGGGTAAAGACCCCAAGGAAATCCTCGCCAGGGTGATGTGCATGGAGGATATCATATCCCAATCCATAAAAGACGGCAGAATTTGCCAGCAGCAGCAGGATATCTTCAATTTCAAATATCTCCTTCCTGACCAGTTTGTAAGCGAGGGATATGATATAAAAGGTGGTAAAGAAGAGGGAGATGAAAACCAGGGACATTGCAAAATGCTCTGTTGTTTTATAGCCTGGAATGTACCATGTAAGAAAAATGAGCCACGTAAGTATGAAAGATGAGTAATAAAGTGGTTTCCAATATTTTTTATAGGCAATGACGAGTATCCCGATATTGATGATGGCGACATAGCTGAACAGGGTTATAACGTTTCCTGACTTGTCGCCAAGCAGGAAAGGCACGGCATATGCGCCAACCAGTCCTATATGCGCGATAACCTGTTTATTATACGTGATGGCTGCAGCAACAGTAAACACTGTAAAAAGCGTCATCAGCACGAATGTTGGAAGCAGCGGGATCAGGCTATAAAACGTATAGGCGGCAAAGGTGATGAAATACGTGATTGCCATGGAGCCGCTTAGCAGAACAGCGCTGAAATTCGCATATCTTTTCCTCAGATAAATCGCGAAGCCAAACAACCCCGCCCCTACCAGATAGCCGAGTATGATTCTGGTCCATGGGCTGATCAGGTCATGGTCGATGGCATATTTGGCACCGATCCCGACTCCGATGATGGTGATGGTGATCCCGATTTTGCTGATAAGATTTTCGCCAATGAATTTCTCGATGTCGGTTTTGATTTTCGCCGGTTCTTTTTCCGATGCCTCCGGTGCAAGAACCTTTGCCGGTTTTTCCTGATACCCTGCCGGTTTTTCTTGATACCCTGCCGGTTTTTCTTGATACCCTGCCGGTTTTTCTTGATACCCTGCCGGTTCCACATGATGGGTTTCAGGGGGCATTCCTTTCACAACAACCTCATTTTGATCATCCTGGACTTTCAGAAATTGAATCTCAGAGCGCAGGGAATTAAGTTCTTTCTGAAATGAAGCATGCTTATTCAGCAGCATCTCAAGCTTGTTTTGAAGCTCAATGATTTTCCCGGAATTATCTGACATAGGGCGGAATCGTTAAAACACCCTCAAAGATACGATTTCAGTATGGCAATGTCAATAAACTGGTCAACCGGCCTCATAACGATTCAGCCTGTTTTTCATGATGCGCAGTTCATCCTGTAACTGATCAACCCGCTGCAGGAGATGAGAAATTGCATCAATGCCTTCGATGTTGATATCAAGTTCGTAATGGAGGCGGATCATCCGTTCCAGTGCATAAATCTGCTCAGGAATAATATAGCGGACCTCTTCGACTTTGGTCAATTGAACCAGCCCGTATTCATGCAATGAATCAATAAACGAAAACTCAATATTGTAATTGCTGCAGAGCTGTTCAACAGGTATTAAATGTTCAGTTTTCATGCTTGTGAATTTTAGACAATTCCTTGAATAATTCCTTTTCTTTTGTGGTTAAATTAACCGGAACCAATATCTTGTAAGAAAGATACAAGTCGCCAAATTCTCCCTCCTTTTTATACACAGGAAATCCTTTCCCCCTGAGTTTTACTTTTGTTCCGTTTTGGGTTTCAGGCTTAACCTGTAATTTCACCATTCCATCAAATGTATCAACTGTAATTTCGCCTCCCAGCACCGCAGTATAGATGTCAAGGTCAACATGGGCGTGGAGGTTATCTCCTTCACGTTTGAATTTTGTTTGGTTTGTAACGGAAAATGTGATATAGAGATCTCCGTTCGGCCCTCCATTCACTCCTGCGCCACCATGCCCGGGAATTTTAATGGTTTGTCCGTTCTCCACCCCGGCCGGAATGGTGAGACGGATATTTTTCCCGTTGACAGTTAAGGTTCGTTTGTGGGTTTTGTAAACCTCAGCCAAGGTAAGCTGCAGTTCGGCGTTAAAGTCCTGCCCCCGGAATTTGGACTGACCCCGGCGGCTGCCACCTGGAGCGCCTCCGAACATTGATTCGAAAAAATCGGAGAAATTATTTTCCGAAAAATCTTCTGCCCGGGGCTGCCTGCCTTGTGGTCTTCGGTAAGAAGCCTGCTGTTCGCCCGCCCTTTCGAACTCCTCTGCATGTTTCCAGTCCTGGCCGTACTTATCGTATTTTTTTCTTTTCTCAGGATCACTCAAAACTTCGTTGGCTTCGTTTATCTGCTGAAACTTACCCTTGGCTGTTTTATCATTCGGATTCAGATCGGGATGGTACTTCCTGGCCAACCTGCGATAGGCCTTTTTGACATCGGCGATGCCGGCGCCTTTGTCCAGTTCAAGTATTTTGTAATAATCAATGTAGTCCATGTTTTCAGTGTTTTAATACACCCTGTCAGGGTGTCCCACCCTGACAGGGTGGTGTTTTTATCTCTGCCACAATCCTCCGGCGAATTTACGAAGAAAACGATAAAAATGTTATTTTTGAAGTTTACCTTACAAATCACAGTCTTTAAGGAGGATCAAATGACCAGAAGCATGCTTTGCTTTTCCCTGGCACTGTTGTTATCAGCGAACTGTTTTGCCCTGACCACCGGTTCTGCCGATCATCAGGTTCCAGATTCTCTTCATACTTTGTTAATTCAGGATTTGCCCTACAAGAATCCGGTCCTGGCTATCGAAGTGCGTGTGCAGGACTTGATGCAACGTATGACCGTGGAGGAAAAATTCTGGCAATTGTTCATGATTCCCGGTGATCTGGATGGCGGAAAAAACAAATACAAAAATGGCATTTTTGGCTTCCAGGTAAGCACTGATGGCAGCCAAAATGCGGCAGGCCAGATGCTGGATTACAGCTCATCGGCAACGGCGCTGGAAACAGCAAAAAAGATCAATTCCATACAGGAATACTTCATGAATGAGACCAGGTTAGGCATTCCGATTATTGCGTTTGATGAGGCCCTTCACGGACTTGTCCGCGCGGGAGCAACGGCCTTCCCGCAATCGATCGCCCTGGCGGCAACCTGGGATACAGCCTTGATGGGCAGGGTGGCATGTGCCATTGCCCGGGAGACAAAAAGCAGGGGGATCCGCCAGATCTTATCCCCGGTGGTGAATATCGCCAGTGATGTCCGATGGGGCAGAGTGGAAGAAACTTACGGTGAAGATCCGTTCCTTTCTTCCGAAATGGGCGTGGCTTTTGTATCTGCCATTGAAAAGATGGGCATTGTCACCACTCCGAAACATTTCCTGGCCAACAGCGGCGACGGCGGCCGCGACAGCTACCCTGTCGAGATCAATGAGCGGCTGCTGGAGGAGATCTACCTTCCCCCATTCAGGGCATGTTTCGATCGCGGAGGCTCACGCAGTGTCATGACGTCGTACAATTCACTCAATGGCAGTCCATGCACAGCCAATGAATGGCTGCTCAATAAAAAACTCAAGGGAGAGATGAAATTCAATGGATTCATCATTTCCGATGCCTGCGCGGTTGGAGGTGCAAACGTGTTGCATTTCACAGCGGGAGATTACCCCGAAGCATCCGCAAACGCTATGAATACCGGGCTCGATGTCATCTTCCAGACGGATTATGATCACTACAAACTATTCATCCCGCCTTTCCTTGACGGCAGGATCGGCCAGGCAACCATCGACAGCGCAGTTGCCAGGGTGCTTAGGGTTAAATTTCAGCTTGGGCTTTTTGAAAATCCATATGTTGATGAGGATGAAGTAAAACTATGGAACGGAAATCCGGAGCATAAAGTCATCGCCAAACAGGCTGCGCTGGAATCGATTGTTTTGCTGAAAAATTCACCCATGCCAGGCCGGGAGATGACAGTATTACCGATTAACAAGGCCATAAAATCCCTGGCCATCATCGGCACTGATGCAAAAGAAGCGCGTCTCGGCGGCTATAGCGGTCCCGGGAACGGAAAGACCAGCATGCTCGATGGAATTAAAACGAAACTGGGTGACCAGTGTGATATTTCTTATATCCCCGGATGTGGCCGTCACTCCGCTGCATGGGTTCCTGTTCCCACAACCAGCATGACAACCATGGATAATGGAAAAAGGGAAAACGGGCTGACAGGAGAATACTTCAATAATGTTAATCTTACAGGAAAGCCAGTAATGACAAGGGTTGACAGGGAGATGAATTTCCGATGGACCCTGTTCCCGCCCCATCCTGATATCAATTATGACTTCTTTTCAGTTCGTTGGACAGGTAGCCTGATCTCCCCCGAAACCGGAAAATTCAGGATTGGTCTCGACGGCAACGACGGTTACCGGCTGTACCTCGACGGAAAACTGTTGATCGATAACTGGAAAAAGCAGTCCTACAGCACCATCATGGCCGATTTCTTTTTCGAAAAGGGCAGGGAATACGACATCCGCGTGGAGTTTTTCGAATCTTCGGGATCGGTTTGGCTGAAACTGATCTGGGATGTAAACGTTGACAATGACTGGCAATCCCGGCTGAATGAGGCAGTTGATGCCGTTACCAGTTCGGAAGTAGCCATTGTGGTTGCAGGCATTGGAGAGGGGGAATCATTGGACAGGGCATATCTGAACCTGCCCGGCCACCAGGAGGAGATGATCAACCGCATCGCGGCAACCGGGAAACCCGTGATAGTCATACTCAGCGGTGGCAGCGCGATCACTATGAGCAAGTGGATCGGCAATGTCAGTGCGGTGATCGATGCCTGGTACCCTGGCGAAGAGGGAGGTCATGCCGTTGCCGATGTGCTCTTTGGCGACTACAATCCTGCGGGCCGACTTCCCATTACTTTCCCGAGAAGCGAAGGTCAGCTGCCACTTGTTTACAACCACAAGCCCACCGGACGTACCGACGATTATGCGGACCTGACCGGTGAACCCCTGTTCCCGTTCGGATATGGATTGAGCTACAGCAACTTTGTGTACACTGACCTGCGATTCGATAAGAAGCAACACGCAACAAAGGATTCCATCCGGGTTTCCTTCAAAATAAAAAATGCAGGTCCATTTGATGGTGATGAGGTTGCGCAATTGTACATCCGCGACTTGCTGGCATCGGTGTCGCGACCGGTGAAAGAGTTAAAAGGATTTCAAAGGATCCATCTGAAGGCAGGTGAAGAAAAAGAGGTTGCATTCACCATTACACCGGATTTACTCAGGATGCTGAATGACAAAATGGAATGGATTGTCGAGCCCGGCGAATTCCGGATCATGATCGGATCATCATCAAAGGATATCAGGTTGAGGGAAATTATAACAGTTGAAAATTGAATAAAAACCAGCTCCGAACAATCCGGTCAATTGGATTCTGTGCAAAGTTGAAAAATCCGGTCAATTGGATCCTGAGCGAAGCCGAAGGATACTATCACCTGTTAGTGAGTACACTTCGACTCCGCTCAGTGTTCCATGTGCTCAGTGTTCCAGATATGGTGGATATGATGATTCGGAGTGGACTTAATGCAGAAGGCAGCAGAAACTTATTCATCATCAATTATTAAAATTACTCAAAATGAAAATACGCCTCGTTTTGCTCCTTGCAGCCATCTGGATAACCTGCCATGTAAATGCCACACCCGGAGACACGCTTCATGTGATAACCCATAACCATGTGACTGTTGTAACCGATCCGTCCAGGGGGATAAACCCATATCCGGGGTGGGGTGTTTTTCCTCCGGCAGAAAGCCCTGTTCGTAAGATTGTAATGCATGTGAAATTCGGCTGTCCCGACACCATGCGGTGTGCCGACTGGGACTACTCCGACCGCATCAGTATCCGCCGGCAGGGCGGCGTTCGGGGAGTTTCGCAGGATTATGAGCTTAGCCGGATGCTCACCCCATATGGCGGCGCTTTTGGCAAGGACTGGACCTTTCAATGGGAGGTGGATGTAACAGATTTCAGTATGATTTTGCGTGACAGCGTCGAGGTAGAATACAATCATTCGGGTTATGAACCCAATAACGACCGTGGATGGGCCATTACGATCGACTTTGAGATTATCAGGGGTAAACCGGCTTACCAATCCATTTTCATTGAGAAAATCTATGATGATCATTTTGCCTATGGTGACAGCATGAATACCATAGAAAATAAATTGGTGCCAGTTACTTTCGAAGCTGCATTTGGCGCTTCATTTGTCCGTTTGCGTGTCGTCCAAACCGGCCATGGAATGGATGAACCGGACGGATGCGGTGAATTCTGCAATAAATACAGGGAAATATTTTATGACGGAAAGTTGATTGATAAAAAACCCGTATGGAAAAAATGCGGAGACAATCCATTGTATCCCCAGGCGGGTACATGGATCTATGATCGTGCAAACTGGTGCCCGGGGTACCTGGTGCAGCCCGATGTATACGATCTGCCGCTTGGGTTCAGAAGCAATAATAATAAGGAGAGCGGAGAACACCAGGACGGGCAGCAGACAACGGGTCGATCCACGGTCCCCAAGGGCAGTTTGAACAGTTTTCACACAATTGATTTTGCAATGCAATCGTATATTTCGCCTAAGCCAAGCGCTAATGAGGTAATCAGTGCCTATCTGGTTCAATATGCGGCACCGGTGGCAGAATATGATGTTTCCATCGATGATGTCCTCGTTCCTTCATCCAAGGCAATCCACAAGCGGCTGAATCCGTCGGGAGCCAACCCCCGTATCATGGTGAAAAATTCGGGAAGCAGGGAGATCCGCACCATGACTATCCAATATGGCACCCCAGGATTTGAGAGTGAATATACCTGGACTGGCAGCTTAAATACCGGGAAATCCGTTATCGTCAATCTGCCCGGGATGATCAATTCAGTGCCGGGTGAGAACAAATTCAAGGTTAATGTTTTAAAACCGGATGGTAAAAAGGATGAATACCCTGATGATAACACCCTGACAGTTCCTTTCATCCCGGCACCGGTACATGACACCGTACTGGTTTTTTACCTGCTCACCAACAATGAACCCGGTCACAATGGCTACCGGGTTATTTCGGCTGATGGAAGTATGATCAGGGAAAGGAAATTGGGAACATTATCAGCAGCAACAGTTTACCGTGACACGCTGAAACTTCCACCCGGGGCTTACCAGCTTTCATTGACCGACACGGTTGGCGACGGGCTCGAATTCTGGTACAACACGAAGGGAGGCAGGGGAATCGCCAGGCTGATGGACGGCAAAGGCAACCTGGTCAAATCATTTGAATCGGACTGCGGGTCGGGATGGACATACAATTTCAGGACGAGTCCCAGCCCGGACAGCATCAGGTCCGGTAACTATGCCATTGGCTTACACCCTACGAGGACCAAGGATAAAACAACACTTGATTATTTTGGGAACAGGGCCGAAGATGTATTGGTCAAGCTTGTCACAGATCCGGGTGGAACAGTCGTGGAGGAGCATCGCTACCCACAGCTGCAAGAGGGCCTCTTCACCTATGATCTTTCTCGTCATCCAAAGGGAAGGTTTTATCTCAAGGTCATTGTGAACGGTCAGGAAATGTTCAACAAACGGATCCGGTATATTGATGATCCGGAGCCACAGCCTGACTTTGCCTATAAATGGCCGGCTGATTCGGCCGTGAGTGCAAAACTGCACCAATGGCAGGACTGGAAATTCGGCGTGATCATTCACTGGGGTGCATACAGCCAGTGGGGTGTTGTGGAAAGCTGGAGCCTGTGCCCCGAAGACGAGGACTGGTGCATCCGCCGGGGGCCTTATTCTGACAATTACAACAAGTACTCGGCAGCATATGAAAAGATCAGGGAAACGTTCAACCCGGTGAAATTCAATCCGGGGAACTGGGCAAAGGCAGCAAAAGATGCCGGGATGAGATATGTGGTATTTACGACGAAACACCATGATGGGTTTTGCATGTTCGATTCGAAGTATACAGATTACAAGATCACCGACAGCGGAAGCATCTTTTCAGGTAACCCGCAAAGCAATGTGGTCAAAGAGGTTTTCAACGCCTTCAGGCAGCAGGGAATGGGTATTGGCGCCTATTTCAGCAAACCCGACTGGCATAATGACGATTATTGGTGGCCCTATTTCCCTGTGTTCGACCGTAATGTAAACTATGACCCGGCTAGGTATCCCGACCGCTGGAAGTCCTTTCAGAAGTTCACCTACAACCAGATTGAGGAACTGTTGAAGGATTACGGCAAGGTTGATATCCTATGGCTGGATGGCGGACAGGTAAGGCCGGCAGGATCCCTTACCGAAGAGACCAAACCCTGGCTGGGCCGGCGCCAGTGGATCCAGGATGTTGACATTCCAAAAATTGCCGGGATGGCCAGGAAAAACCAGCCGGGATTGCTGATAGTTGACCGGACCGTTCATGGGGAATTTGAAAATTACCGCACGCCTGAACAGCAGATCCCGGAGACGATTCCAGATTATCCATGGGAAAGCTGTATCACGCTGGGCGACAGCTGGTACAGCACTGGTCCGGGCGAAAGATACAAGTCGGTAACCTGGGCAATCCATACCCTCATTAAGATTGTGGCCAAAGGCGGCAACCTCTTACTGGGCGTGGGTCCGGATAAAACAGGAGAACTTGTTCCCCAGGTTTATGAACGATTGAAGGGTATTGCTGAATGGATGAAGGTGAACAGCCAGGCTATCTATAATACACGCCCGCTGGCACCACATCAGCAAGGCAATTTCTGCTTCACGCAAAGCAAGGATGGCCGCACAAAATTCATCTTCTATTTGCTGAAAGAGGGGGACCCAATGCCCGATCGCCTAGAGCTCCCAGAAAAGCTGATCGGCAGCATTACTGAAATCGGTTTACTCGGTAATCAAAAAAAACTGACCATTCAATTTAAACAGGATAAAAAAATAGCGATGATCCCCGAATCGTTCCGGCGTGAGATGGCTTCAATCCCGGCGTTGGTTTTCATCGTGTCAGGGCCCTGATGTGGTAATGTGCTGATGTGATAATGTGATGATGTGATGATGTGCTGATGTGATGATGTGCTGATGTGCTGATGTGATGATGTGCTGATGTGCTGATGTGCTGATGTGCTGATGTGCTGATGTGCTGATGTGCTGATGTGATAATGTGCTGATGTGCTGATATGATAATATGCTTATGTGATGATGTGCTGATATGATAATATGCTTATGTGATGATGTGATGATGTAATGATGTGCTTATGTGATGATGTGATTGATTGATGGAAAACAAATAAAGAGGCAGGAGAATAAAGTTTGTTATTTGAGTCTACTCCGAACAGTTAAAAGCATTATATTTGGAACACAGTGCGGAGTCGAAGTATGTTCATTATCAAGTTGTTGTATCCTTGGACTCCGCTCAGGATCCTATTGATCGGACTATTCAATGCAAATTTGTACAAACCAATTTTACTTCGATATGAAAACTGGATTTATAATTGGAATTTGCCTGTTCATGGCTTCATTGCCGGGTGTTGGTCAGCAGAAAATCAGTCCTGATGCCATCCGGCAGAAAATGCAGTGGTTTGCCGATGCCAAGCTCGGGATCTTTATCCATGCAGGGATTTATTCCGTTGATGGAATTGACGAATCCTGGAGTTTTCACAACAAGAAGATCAGCCATGCCGATTACATGAAACAACTGAAAGGATTCACCCTGAGCAAATATGAACCTGCTTACTGGGCTGACCTTATCAGTGAAACTGGTGCCCGGTATGCGGTGATTACGACCAAGCATCATGACGGTGTTGCCATGTATGATACGAAAATGAATGATTTGAGCATCGTCAAATCCACACCGGCCAGGCGTGATATGATCAAACCGTTTTTTGAGGAGTTGCGCAAACGGGACATCAAATGCGGAGCCTATTTTTCTCTCATCGACTGGACTGATACGGATTATCCCGGCTTCCTGAAGGACAGCTCGAAATACAAAATCGAGGATGATTACGACCGTTGGAACAAATTCCGCAAATTTTTCCAGGGGCAGATCATGGAAATCAGCACCCAACTCAACCCGGACCTGTGGTGGTTTGATGGCGACTGGGAACACAGTGCCGAGCAATGGGAATCGGAGAAGATCCGCCAGGTCATCCTTGCCAAAAACCCCAGTGCCATAATCAATGGACGCCTCCAGGGATACGGGGATTATGAAACACCCGAGCAGAACTTCCCTGTTACACGGCCGAAATTCAGCTGGTGGGAACTTTGCATGACCACCAATGATAACTGGGGTTTCCATCATGACGAAAACTGGAAAACACCCTATGAAGTGATCACGATTTTTGTTGATGTCGTTGCCAACGGTGGAAACCTGCTGCTCGATTTTGGTCCGAGGGAGGATGGTACCATCCCGGAAGAACAGGTTGCCGTTTTAAAAGAACTGGGAAGATGGAATAAAAAACACGGCGAGGCTATTTTCAATACCATCGGGGGTATTCCACAGGGCCATTTCTATGGTCCTACGACCCTTTCGAAAGATTCGACCAATCTCTATTTATTCCTGCACGGCCAGGTTGAAGGTTCCATCATGGTCAAGGGGCTTGATAATAAAATCGAAGAGATCACTGTCCTGGGAAAGGGCACAAAACTAAAACACAAAGTCGTCGGAAAAATTTCTTGGAGCCACGTCCCTGGGCTTGTTTATATTGATGTTCCCGGCGATGTGCAGGATGAATATGTTACTGTGCTGAAGCTGAAACTGAATAAACCGGTGAAATTGTACCGCGGGCAGGGTGGATTTAACTGATAACCGGGATGCGGGACGAAAAATCGGGACGCGGGACACGGGACGAAAAATCGGGACACGGGACGCGGGACACGGGACATGGGACACGGGACACGGGACACGGGACGCGGGACATGGGACGAAAGATATTACTGAAAGGAAGCGCAGATGGTGTTTCATCTGAGCGTTTCTGCCCCGGGAATAGGGCTTGCTTCAGTTTGATGCAAATCAAGGACAATTACCTCATTTTGCCCCTCTTTTAACCATCCGGCCGGACAAAATAACCGCTTCTGCGGGCCGATTTCCCAATAGCGTCCCAGGTTGTGCCCATTGACCCACACAATTCCCTTTTTGTAAAGTGACATATCGATGTAAGTGTCAGCGATTTTATCCAGGGTAAAAATTCCCTTGAAGAATACAACCGGCCTGTCCGATACTTTTTCTGTTCTTTCCAGGGAAGAAACCCATTCGTCCTTCAGCGGAAAATTAAAGACATCCCAGTTCATCAGGGTCATGCCGTTCAACACAACCCGGTCGGTAATTCCTTTGCGGTCGATCATGAACTCTGCGAAGTTGATATGACCCATTTCTTCAACGAGAATCTCCAGCACTGGCATTTTCGAATCCGTGGCCGGAAGCATGATGGAGTTTTCATTCAGACGCCGATCGACAGTTCCAATAAATTTACCATCGAGGAACACCATGGCATAATCGTGAACCTCACGCAGGATCAGCCGACCGCTTTTATGACCGATAAGGTTAGTCCGGTAAAGGATCATCCCATGATATTGGTCCAGGTATTCCATTGGTTGCGGCTGAACAAGTTTTTTGGCAACCGGAAGGTGATCCCAAAGTGAGGTGAACCGCTCCATTTTTATTTCCGGAATCGACATTACAGGGATTTCGGCAGGGATTTCAGGCAGTAGTTCATCCGTGGGAAGATAGCGACGGATAACCTTCCTGATCTCCCGGTACTTATCAGTCACCCGGCCTTGCTCGGTAAGCGGGGCATCATAATCATAGCTGGTCACATCAGGCATATAATTGTGTGAAACCCCTGATTTGGCTCCTTCAACCCGTTCGCTGTTGGCACCGGCGGTAAATCCGAAATTGGTACCGCCATGGAACACATACAGACTGAAAGATTTTTTATTTTCCATGAGGAACGTGACCTCTTTACTGATATCTTCACTGCTTACCGTCGCCCATTGTTCGCCCCAGTGTGTCAACCAACCTGGGTAGGTTTCGCTGCTGAAAACAGGTACGCCGGGATTCATCTGCGTTGCCAGTTCAAAATCCTTCAGCGAGGAACCGGAATCCAGCCCGCTGGCACATCCCGGGAGACTGCCAGCTTCGAGCATGTATGTTGTCGGACCATCGCCGGTAGCAAAAGGAATTTCGATTCCACACTCCCTCCATAATTTTGCGAGCCAGTCCATATACGCTCTGTCATTGGCGTAGCTGCCATATTCATTCTCAACCTGCAGCATAATGATCGGTCCGCCGTTTATAACCTGAAATGGCTTCACAATTTTTGCCAGCTCCCTGATGTAGCGTTCGGCCGCTTCAGTATAGCGGGTATCCATACACCGGATCCTGATGTCGGGATACTTTAACAGGTATGGCGGAATGGCTCCAAAATCATATTCGGCGCAACAATAGGGTCCCGGACGCAAAAACAGCCACATTCCCTCCTCCTGCACAATTTTAAAAAACTCAACCATATCGCGACGCTCTGTTTTAAAGTCAAAAGTTCCTTCCTCAGTCTCAAAATAGTTCCAGAAGATATAAGAGGCAATTGTATTCAATCCCATTGCTTTAGCCATTTTGATCCGCTGTCGCCAGTATTCTTTAGGAATACGGTTCGGGTGGATCTCCCCTGCCCTCATCTGAAACGGTTTACCATTGAGGAGAAATTCCGATGTTCCAAGTTCAAAAGTCGCTTTTTCCGGAGTCGGATGCACCTTACCCCCTTTTTTGTTTTGTGCGTTTGTATTGCCTCCCACGAAAAAATATAACAGCAGAACCAGCAATAATGTTGAGTTTCTCATTCTTTTATGTTAAGTGACCTAACCTGGACAAGCCAGAATCAAAAATCAAAATGCAAAGTCAAAATGCAAAACACAAAGGCCTTTGTCTGTGATTTTATGCCAATAAAAACATCAAATCGACAGGTAAGACAATAATGTAAAATGGCAATCATCGAAAAACCTGCTTGTTTAACAGCCTGTCAAAAATAGGATAGTCTGCGCATATGAACAAATAATCGGTGGCTTTCCGGAATGATCTTTTCTGTATTTTTGATCACTAAAACCAAACACAATGCAACACAAAGAAATTTTCAATCGTTTATGGAAGGATTATACCATGCAAAATCCCTCTACTCAAAAAGTATATGATCTCTTTCAGGCCGCAGGAGAAACAGTGATCAACGATCACATAGCGTTTCGCACCTTCAGGGATCCAACCATCGGCGTTGATAAATTGGCACAGGTATTCCTGAAAAACGGGTATGAATTCAAAGGCGATTATCATTTCGAAACCAAGAAGCTGTATGCGAAACATTTTGAACATCTCACTGATACTGATGCGCCCCGTGTATTTATCAGTGAACTGCTGGTGGATGAATTCAGCCCATTCCTGCAGCAGACTGTGAAGGATTGGATTGCTCAAATCCCGGTTTCGTTGCTCGGTTCAGACGAACTGATTTATGCAGGTAATGTTTCGGGAAGACCTTCATTTGAGGTATATGAGAAACTTCGAACCGAATCGGAATATGCAGGATGGCTTTACGTCAATGGTTTTTGTGCCAACCACTTTACCGTGAATGTGAATGTGCTGAAGCAGCTGGATTCCATTCAGAAGATTAATTCTTTCCTGAAATCGCACGGATTCCTGTTAAATGATGCCGGAGGTGAAATCCAGGGAACGCCTGAAGAATTGCTTGAGCAGTCGAGCATCCGCGCAGGGATGGTAAAATTCAGGTTTGCAGAAGGAGAATTTGAGATTCCCGGCTGTTATTATGAATTCGCCAAACGTTACCCCGACAGTGATGGCAGGCTATATAGCGGCTTCATTGCCAAATCGGCTGATAAAATTTTTGAATCAACCAACTTTTATAAAAAGTAATCCATGAACGGAGGATGAACCATAAACCTGCGATCAGCCTTGTTTTGTTTTTTCTTGTCACCTTCCTCTCATGTTCATCTGGTGCCGGAAGAAATGATTCTCCCGCTATTCATTTACCCAAACCCGGCATTGTCCATGAAAAGATAGTCGGGTTCACTGTTGAGACGCTCTCCTACGCGCTCTATTTACCCTCGGGCCTATTGAATGGCAACAGAAAATATCCTGTAATCCTTGCACTGGATCCCAGTGGCTCAGGATTAACCCCCGTTGTAAAGTATAGGGATCTCGCCGAAAAGTATGGCTATATCCTGATCGGTTCCAACGATTCGTACAACGGACAACCAACAACCGATATCGGGCCTGTCATCACGGGGATGCTTGGCGAGATCAGCTCGGTATATCCTTCCGACAGCAACCGGATATACCTTGCCGGTTTTTCAGGTGGTTCGCGCGTTGCAGGGATGGCCGCCATATATTATCGCGAGGTGAAAGGAGTAATAGGTTGTGGAGCCGGTTTTGCAGCAGAGAATCAGCAACCTGCTGGCCGGTTTGATTACTTTGGCATAGCAGGCACAGCCGATTTCAACATGAACGAAATGATCAGGCTCGACGGGATTCTTGACCGGCTTGGCATCCGCCATTTCATTACCACCTTTCCCGGGCCGCATGCATGGCCTCCAGCGGGTGTGATGGAAGATGGTTTTCAATGGATTACGCTCAATGCCATGAAGGATGGGACACTTCATCGGGATGACAGTGTCATAAACCTGATCATGTCAGGATTCAATGACAGGATATCCTCAGCAAGAGGTCTGAATCAGCTGATCGCTGCAGCAGAAGCCTGCAGGGAGGCTATTTCATTTTCCGATGGTTTGTTACCCGGTGATGGTTTCAGGAAAACACTGCAATCGCTTGAAGCGCTCCCTGAATACAAAAAACAAATTGCCTATCGGACCAAAATCCTGAAAAAAGAGTCAAACGAGCAGCAATCGCTTATGGATGACCTGTTTTCCAGGGATGAAACATGGTGGAAAAGACGGATTGAACAAATGGACAGCAAACATATGAAAGGACTCAATCAGGAAGATACGCTGATGAATGCGCGATTGAGGGCATTCCTGAGCCTCGTATGTTATTCGAATGCCAACCAGGCTATCAGGCAGCGTAACCGGGAAGTTGCAAAAAAAGTAATCGATGTTTACGAATTAGCCGATCCCCTAAATCCCGAGCCCAATTATCTGCGTGCCGTTATCCTGCTGCAACGATATGACACAACGGCTGCCGTCGGGCAGCTTAACATAGCTATCGTCAAAGGATTTTCAGATAAATCAAGGATGGTGCAACAACCCGAGTTCCGGATGCTGAAAAATTCAACTGCGTGGTTTGACCTTCTTCAAAAAATGAAATAGCCTTTTTTTATAATTGACAATATGGACATGTCCTCTCTGCAACAGAAAATAAATTCCCTGAAACCCCGGTTTGAAGGCGAAATCTATACCGATCACAGCCAGCGAATCCTTTATGCCACAGATGCATCGGCCTATCGTGAAATTCCGCTGGGCGTTGCCCGACCAAAACATGCCGATGATATTAAAGAACTTATAGGCTTTGCAGCTGCTGCAAAAATCCCGCTGATTCCACGAACTGCGGGCACTTCACTTGCCGGGCAGGTTGTCGGACCAGGCCTGGTTGTGGATGTTTCACGTTACATGACCCGGATCCTCGAAATCAATGCCGAAGAACATTGGGTACGTGTACAGCCTGGTGTTATCCTCGATGAACTGAATAAGGTGGTTGAAAAGCAAGGGTTGTTTTTCGGTCCCGAAACCAGCACATCAAGCCGGTGCATGATGGGCGGCATGGTTGGTAACAATTCGTGCGGCGCACATTCCATTCTCTATGGCAGTACACGCGACCATGTCATTTCTGTAAAAGGATTTCTCAGTGATGGTTCTTCAGTGGAATTCAGAGAACTTTCGCAAGATGAATTCAAAGACAAATGTAACGGGGATACCCTCGAAAATAAAATCTACAGGCAGATCTATGATATTCTTTCTAACCCCGAAAATCAGCAAAACATTCGCCGGGAGTACCCTGATCCTGATATTCACCGCAGAAACACAGGATATGCGCTGGACTTACTCTTAGATAGTGAACCATTTCATCGGGACACGGGACACGTGACGCGGGACGCGGGACACGGGACACGGGACACGGGACACGAGACGCGGGACGCGGGACACGGGACGAAAAATCGGGACGCGGGACACGGGACGCGGGACGCGGGAAACGGGACGCGGGACACGGGACACGGGACACGTGACACGGGACACGAGACGAAAAATCGGGACGCGGGACACGGGACACGGGACATAGAAGAGAAGGATAATTTTCTGTCACGCGTCACGTGTCACGCGTCACGTTTTAATTTCTCCAGACTCATCGCCGGCTCCGAAGGGACCCTGATGTTCATGACCGAGATCAAACTTAACCTCGTTCCCCTGCCACCAAAGGAAAAGGCGCTGATCTGCGTGCATTGTCATACCATTGCTGAATCGCTGAAGGCCAATCTTATAGCGCTTAAGTATAAACCTGGGTCGGTCGAGTTGATGGACAAAGCGATCATGGACTGTACCAAAGACAACATAACCCAGCGACAAAACCGTTTCTTCATTGAAGGCGACCCGGGTGCAATCCTGATCATTGAATTTGCACGAAATTCAAGAGACGAAATTCTGGATATCTATCAACAACTTGAAGCTGAACTCCGTTCGGCCGGACTTGGATACCATTTCCCGATTGTTTCCCCCCCCGATGTCAAAAAAGTGTGGGATCTGCGCAAAGCCGGACTGGGTGTGCTCTCCAACTACCCAGGCGACCGTAAACCGGTGCCGGTCACGGAGGATACTGCGGTGAGCCCTGCAGTACTGCCGGAATACATTGAAGAATTCAACCAGATGCTTGCCGGTCTTGGACTCGACTGTGTTTACTACGCCCATGTCGGTTCGGGGGAACTCCACCTCCGTCCGGTGCTGAATCTCAAGGACCCGGCGGATGTGGAATTATTCCACACCGTCGCACTTGAAACAGCAAAGCTGGTCAAGAAATTCAACGGATCATTGTCGGGGGAGCACGGCGACGGCCGCCTTCGCGGAGAATTCATCCCACTGATGCTGGGTGAAGCAAATTACAAATTGTTTAAGGAGATCAAGGATCTCTGGGATCCCGACCATATCTTTAATCCTAATAAGATCGTGGATACCCCGAAGATGAATACCAGTCTTCGGTTTCTACCGGGACAACCCGTACGCGATATTCCAACGGTTTTCGATTTCTCGGGAAGCCATGGCATCCTGAGGGCAGCCGAACAATGCAACGGTTCGGGCGACTGCCGCAACAATGTGATAACAGGCCGGTATATGTGCCCCTCGTACATGGCTGTTAAGGACGAAAATACCACCACGCGTGCCCGGGCAAACATGCTCAGGGAGTTCCTTACTAATTCTTCTAAAACCAATCCGTTTGATCACCGGGAGATATACGAAGTAATGGATCTGTGCCTGTCATGCAAGGCCTGTAAATCGGAATGCCCCTCGAATGTTGATATCGCCAAGCTCAAGGCCGAATTCCTGCAGCACTGGTACGATGCGAACGGAATCCCTTTCAGGTCGTGGCTTATTGCAAACATTACCAGCATAAACAAACTCGGGAGCATCGCTCCGGCGATTTTTAATTTTTTCCAGCGGAACACATTTATCTCAGGGATCACAAAAAATATCCTTGGATTTGCGCCCGGGCGAAACATCCCGCTGCTTTACAGCACCACTCTCCGGGCATGGAACCACAAAAATAATTTCATGAAGGGGAATGAAAATCCCTTATCCGGCGACGGGAAAAAAGAAAAAACAGTGTATCTGTTCGCCGATGAATTTTCCAATTTCAACGATGTGGAGATTGGGATAAAGGCCATTAAACTGCTGAATGCATTTGGATTCATGGTTATCATTCCGGATCATAAAGAAAGCGGGCGAACATTTTTGTCAAAAGGTCTTATCAGGAAAGCGAAAAAGCTGGCTAATACGAATGTCAGTAAACTGAAGGATCTCATTTCCGCTGAAACGCCGCTTATCGGCATTGAACCATCGGCCATTCTGACTTTCCGTGATGAGTACCCTGAGCTGGTGGATTCATCCCTGAAGGAATCAGCAATTAAATTGGCTAAGCATGCGCTTATGTTTGATGAATTCCTTGTGAGGGAGATGGATTCTGGCTTCTTGGCTCAACGATCAGTGTTCGGGCAAAGTAGTTCAGAAACCGATTATCCGAGATCCTTATTTACTAAAGATACGAAATTGATCAAACTACATGGCCACTGCCATCAGAAAGCGCTGGCTTCGGTGGAACCAACCAAAAGGATGCTGTCAATACCAGCCAACTACAAGGTGGAAGAGATTAAATCGGGTTGCTGTGGTATGGCCGGTTCCTTTGGTTACGAAAAAGAGCATTTCGACGTTTCGATGAAGGTTGGCGAACTCGTTTTATTTCCTGAGGTACGCAAATCACCGCAGGAAGTGATTATCGCAGCACCCGGAACCTCCTGCCGTCACCAGATAAGCGATGGAACCGGGCGGCATGCCTACCACCCGGTTGAAATATTATTTGATGCGTTATTGTAACTGTTTCAATTGCTATTTCAGAAAATCCCCGCGGCTCTTTGCTTAGGGATTATTTTTCACACAGCGGACCGAAAAGCCTTTCGTTTTGGTATAGTCGGCGTCTGTCCATAAAGCGCCGGCAATATATCCAAGCGCCCTGCTCCATGATGAGATCGTCGAATGCTCAGTTGAACTCCAGTAATTGGTGAATTGGTTAAAAACAATAAAACCCCCTTCCGGCACGCTGTGACCGCAACCAAGGGCGGTAAACCCGCTGGAATTCGTTGCATCAGTATTGGGACTCATCCAATGCGCCTCCCCTGTCTCTTTCATTTTTCCACCAGCAACATCAGGTCCATCAAGATAATTAGCTATTTGTGTCCATTCGCCATCAGAAGGAATGTGCCATCCGTTCGGACACAATCCCTGAATATTCCCGGAAGGAACAGGAACCCATGATGACCAATTTGTCGCCCCATTCAGATACTGCACTAATTCAGCCCACTGATAAAATCCTCCATAAACTGCACAATTTGATTCCAGGTCATCATAGCAGTACTTCTCAACAATTCCATTGTCGGTTTGATTCGTATAACTATCTATCAAAGATCCGATATTTAGATTTTCCCTTAACCAGCATTGTTCCCCTATCTGAACCGTGTTATAGGTTTGTCCGCCATAAGATACTGTGGCAGTTCCGGGGCACGGCGCACCTGCGGGAGCAACCTGCATGACAATCGCATTGGAAGTTGCCGGATTTCCTGAGGTGCAGGGTAACTGCGATGTAACCACACAAACTATAACATCATCGTTTGCGGGAGCAAAAGTGTAAGTCGCACTGCCGGAGGCCACGTTCACCCCATTGACATTCCACTGAAAGCCAGGAGTGGGGCCACCATTCTCCGCGATTGCCGTAAAGGTCACCTGTGTGCCGATCGTAACCGGATTGGCTGAGGCGCTGATGGAGACGCTTACCGTTGAATAAGATATACAGGTATCTTTCAGGCATCGGACTGAATGACCATACTGCTTTGAAATAACATTGGCAACAATATTATCATCATTATACACTAACTGTTCAAACCATGAGGCTGACCCGGAGAACTCATTTCCAGTCCAGAATCTGGCAGAATGTCCAGAGCTGTGGAAGGTGCCCAACGTGAAACGATATCCACTTGGTAAAGCCGTAAATCCGGAGCTATTCGAAGCGCCAGTGTTTGGTGAAACCCAATGAAGAAGTCCGCTTTCCTTCATTTTTCCACCGGCGGCTTCAAGACCTCCCAAAGTGGCGATCATCGTATTCCAATCGCCATCCGATGGCAAATGCCAGCCGGTTGGACAAATCCCGGTTATTTCCCGAGACGGAACAGGGCTCCATGAGGTAACATTCGTGGCGCCATTATAATATTGAACAGCCTCTGCCCATTGATACAAACCACCATACAGATCACAGTTTGATTCAAGATTATTATAGCAATACTTCTCCAAAATGCTATTGTTGGACTGATCGGACGAGCCATTGATCATTGTCCCGGCGTTGAGATTCTCTTTCAGCCAGCATTGGTTCCCTATTTGAAGCGTGTTGTAGGTTTTCCCTTCATAAAGAATTGTCGGAATCCCAGGGCATGGGGCAGTTCCAGAGTTGACAATCATGGTAATGGCATTTGATGCAGCCGGATTTCCCGTTACACATGCTGCATTTGAACTCAGCGTACAAGTGATTATATCATTATTTGCCGGTTCATACGTATAGTCCGGGCCATTGGCGCCGGCATTGATCCCATTTACTTTCCACTGATAAACAGGAACAGTCCCTCCGTTGACCGGGGTGGCAGTAAATGTCACCTGGGTTCCTGAATTCACCGGGTTAGAGGAGGCAGTGATGGAAACGCTGACTGTTGAATAGGAGGTACAAGTGTCTTTTAAACAGCGGATTGAAAAACCAAAATTCTTTGCTGAACTGTATCTGATTAAATTTTCCGTGTTATAAGCGAGGCTCCTGTGTAAACC
>Ga0247842_10002867_pt1 | contig 24520 bp, 11 predicted proteins | sample LaCruzMarch2015__3_FD_192411 | JGI IMG/M metagenome (GOLD analysis project Ga0247842, IMG submission 192411) | Freshwater microbial communities from meromictic Lake La Cruz, Castile-La Mancha, Spain - LaCruzMarch2015_19m | ecosystem: Environmental > Aquatic > Freshwater > Lake | place: Spain...
TTTGCCATCCCTGCGTATCCTAATTGACCGGCAAATATACGGGAAAGGCCTGTCAACACTAATTAAATCGCAGGATATTTTCAATTAAGTTATTCACATCTCAACAGAAATCATTTACTTTGTGTGCAAATTATTAAGCTTCGGCTACGTAAAGCAAATAAATTGAAAAGGTCTACTCAAAGCAGCAAGATTGAGTCCACTCCGAAAAGCCCGATCATTTGGATGCTGAGCGAAGCCGAAGTATACAACAGGCTGAAATCAAGCACACTTCGACTTCGCTCAGTGTCCTTAATTGTTCGAAAATACCTTTTCGGAGCAGACTCGGGAATGTAACATTAAAAACAAAAAACCATGGCGCTTGTACTGAAAGAACTGAAAGACCAGATCGGCTGGATAACCCTGAATCATGATGCAAAGCGGAATGCGCTGAGCAATGACCTGCTCACTGAATTGCTCCAGGCACTTAAATCACTTAAAGAGGAAAAAGCAAGGGTAATCATCATCCGGGCCAATGCCGGAACAAAGGTATGGTCCTCAGGTTTTTATATCGACGAATTACCCCGCGATGGCAGCGATCCGCTGGCCTATGACAACCCGCTGCAGAAGGTAATCCGCGCCATTCAATCTGTTCCGGTGCCTGTGATTGCGATGGCCGAAGGAAGTATCTGGGGAGGCGCTGTCAACATAGCATTCGTTTGCGACCTCGTTATCGGCACCAAAAACACCTGCCTGGCGATCACGCCTGCAAAAATCGGGGTTCCCTATAATACTTCCGGAATCCTGCAATTTCTGGATATCATTGGATCTCATATCGTTAAAGAAATGTTTTTTACAGCTGAACCAATTTCAGCCGAAAAAGCGCTGGATCTCGGGATCATCAACCACCTGGTGGATGCCGGCGACCTCGAAAACTTCACCATCAGGCTTGCTAATAAAATTATAGCCAACTCTCCCCTCAGCATCCAGGTAATCAAGGAGCAGCTGAATATTCTTGGAAACGCCCTGCCGATGACCCCCCAGACTTTTGAACATATTGACATGCTGCGCGGTATCGCCGGAAGGAGCTATGATTACATCGAAGGGCTCAATGCCTTCAATGAGAAAAGGAAGCCGGAGTTTAAAGGGGAATGACCAAGTACAAATGACGAGTGACAAGTGACAAGTGACGAGTGACTAGTGACTAGTGACGAGTGACAAGTGACAAGTGACAAGTGACGAGTGACAAATTACAAATTTCCAATGATGCTCCGGGCATCAGTCGACCACAACGCAACTACCGCTGCTGCCCGATGTTTTCAATGCAATTCACCTGCTATTACTAACCGAAACAGCCTGATGTTGCTTATGTGGCGACTTATGCCCGCTCTGTTACCCAGTTATAGGTCACAGGTCAGTTGAATATTGAATATCGAATATTGAGTCCACTCCGAAAAGTCCGATCAATTGGATCCTGAGCGGAGTCGAAGGATGCAAACACCTGATAATAAGGACACTTCGACTTCGCTCAGTGTCCGGTTTTCCGTTAAATTGCCTTTTCGGAGTGGACTCAATATTGATCAACGAGGTTTGAAGTTTTCACTACGTGTTTTTTTCGGTCACGCGTCACGCGTCACGCGTCACGCGTCACTTGTCACTCGTCATTCGTCACTCGTCATTCGTCACTCGTCATTCGTCACTCGTAATTTGTCACTCGTCCCTTGTCATTTGTCACTCGTCACTCGTCACTTGTCACTTGTCACTTGTCAATATTTTCTTCAATTCACCATACAACGCCCTGATCTCGGTTCTTGTGAGCATAAAGTCTCTGAGGGTGAGTTTTGTCATCCGTGAAAAAATAATGAACTGATAGAGTGTGGCAAAGGAATATGATAGAGTGGCGGAGATTCCGGCGCCGGTGATACCATACCTGGGGATCAGTAAAAATCCGGAAACAAGGGTAAAAATCAACCCGATGGCTGAGCTGATGGTGTTATGATAGGGCTTGTTGATGCTTGAAAAGAAACCGCTGAAGATCATGGAAACACTCAGGGTGACGATCCCGACCGAAAGGGAGAGGATGACCATTTTCACATCAGCAAAGCCTGACGAAAATATAGCAGTGAAAATAAACCCGGGAATAGCGAGCAGAATCAGCATCGCAATACCGGTGATGACCCAGGTTATTTTTGCAAAGGTCATTGTCAGCCGTACTGAATAATCATAATTCATTTCGTTGGAGAGCCTCGAATACTGAACCATTGCGATGCTGCGGCTGATAAGCCATAAACCTTCGGCAAGGGTGAGTCCGATGGATAACACGCCAACCGCGGCGCGACCTGAAAAATAATCAACAAACTTCAGGCTAAGCCGGTAATTAAGCGTCTGGAAAATATTGGCAAATTGCACATAGGTTCCAAACCTCAGTATATCCCTGAGCAAAGTTTTCATTCCGGTTAGCGGTATCCGGATAAAAGATGGCCATAACATGGCAAGACTTATGCCAAACGCAAGGCAGTATGAGATAAAAATCGCCCAATAATAGGCCATCACATCAAAAAAACGAAGTCCAAAAAAACAAAACAGCAGGATAATAAAAAGCGTGATGATCTGAGCCAGGTTTATATAATTATAGGTCTTTATCTTTTCAAGCCCGAGGAGTAGCATAAAATTGACGGAGGTGAACGACATTATGAGGGCCAGGAAAAGTACCTGCCAGAAATATCCGGCGGGAATGACCTCCAACACCGGAAATATGCGGGTGATGAGGTCAAGCAGGTAGGCGCTGATCAGGGTTACCAGGAATGTCCAGATGTAGGCAGGAATAAACAATTTAAAGATGCCGGTCCGGGGAGTCAGGTACACCAGGGCAGCTCCCCCGACAAAATTGATGAACAGCTGGATGATGGTTACAGAAAAGATGATCAGAAAAATTGTTCCAACTTTATCAGGTCCAAGAATATTTGCATTTAATGTCCAAATAACGAGAGCAAGCACCGCGTTTAAAAGACGGGTTCCGATCGTGCCCAGAACTTTCTTAAACATTCTCCGGGTAATATTTATTAAGTTTATCCCGGATCTGACTCATAAAGAAGAAACGGTTTATACGGTAGCGCTTTCCATCGATGAGTGTGTAATCTCCAACCTGGGAAATTGTATGCAAACCCTTGTTAAACGGGCTTCCTGTTACAGCATCAACCACGTTGACGATTTTCTCATCAAATTCATGCGTTGTAAGCCTGATAACCTGGTTGATCACCACGCGGCCGCCATAGGTAACCGAACAATCCTGTGCGGGCCTGTATAACTGACCTTCAAAGATGAATGGGGTTCCGGCAGGCCGCGAAGAACGGATATCGATCTTTACAGGGTTACGGCTATGCGATTTATACTCCCCTTTCAATTCATCAGCATAGTAAATATATAAGTGAGTGGTCGAATATTGCTTTACGGTAAAAAACAGCCACCAGTAACCTTCATGAAAGAACAGCGTTGGATCAACGGCTTCGATATTATCCAGCATCAGGCGGTCTTCAATAAAAGCCTCTTCTGAAAAATTTCGACGGTAAAGGGTTATATTCGATGAACGAAAAGCCTCAGGAATGCAATAGACCATTCGCTGATGTTCCACGATGTAAGGATAGGAAAGATGTTTGTCGCCCTCAATGATCCTGATCGGGACAGAAAAGCTGTCGCGTTTGATATCCCAGATAATTTCAGAAATATTGGCTTTTTCCCGTCTGTAGCTGTAATCCTCAACCATGATATGAAGTTTCCCATTCTCCATAAATCCTGATGGATCGGCCAGGTATTTGGTCCGGGCAAATTGCCGTAGCCAGGTTATATCCGACTTTTTTAACTTTTCAGGCCCCAGCGCGACTTCATGGATTGGTTTTCTGATCAGGCCAACATTCCATACTTCGGCTGCTAAAAATTCTTTGTAATAGAAATTAACCCGGTTCCGCAGGATTATAAAGAGAAACCTTATGACAAGCCAGTTTCCCGGAATTTTATAAACCGGGGCAACGGTCTTGCTTGGCGACACAAAATCAGAAGGATGCTGCAAAATTTCATCGGCAACCCGGGCAGGCCATGATGAACAGACAGAAAGTAATTGCTGGAGGTTTCCGCGATAGGAGTGCGAAACTGTTTTAAGGTACCCTTTTTTGAGAATAACCCCACCGTCGAGTTTTTGCGTGAGTCGTTGCAGCAATACCCCGTTAACCGGATCTTTATGGTATATTTCCCAAAATCCGGCAGGGCCACCCCGGTATTTCAATTCATCATCGTGATGGAATGACCATACCCCAAACCGCGCGGCATCCAGGATTTTACCCCGGATAATGTTAAAACTGAAACGAAGGATAAAATCAAGATTGAAGGTTCTGATTGCTTCTATCTCTTCTTCACGGAAGTACTCAGAGTATCCACTTTTTTCGACAGTACATGGCAGCGTATCAATCCCCTTGAGATCGTCGGCCAAATCGATCAGGTTCTTTGCATCGGGGGTAAAAAATCTCTTTTCAAGGAAAAGGAAGAAAGCGGTTCGCCAATTTTTCTCCAGCAGGGAACTTCCGCTTTTCACTACCCGTTCTTTGCGCGCATCTTTGATCAGCAATACAAGTTCATGACCATGGGTGCTCAATTCCTTCAGTGCTTCAGCCTGCCATTTTTGAAAAACAGTTCCATTACACATAACACCATACCGCAATGAACCTGTTTTCATCTCTTTGGTTTCCTGAACCATGAAGGGTAAAATTATACTGTTAAATTACTTTCGGAAACTAACGGCCGATAATGCTCCACGAGTTGTTTCCCAATCGCTTCCTTGCTGAATTTTTCTTTTATCTCAGCATAAATCGCTCCTTGATCATACTCCCGGCATTGATCAAGCATCAGGTCAAGGGCTGATACCATTGAAATGTGATCACCCGGCGGAACCAGTAATCCATTTTTCATGCTGATGATGGCCGGGGCCACTCCTACCGTAGTTGAAACGACAGGGATTCCGCAGGCAAGACTTTCAATCACAACGGTTCCAAAGGTTTCATAATGACTTGAAACCACTGTAAAATCTGCATTGCGAATAATCTCTGCTAATTCAACACCGGTTTTCAGGCCAGTGAAAAATGCAAAGGTATCAATAATTCCAAGGGTTTGGGCGTGGGTCTTCATAGAATTCCAATCAGGACCATCGCCGACCAGCAGACATTTAAAATCGATGCGTTTACGCTTAAGTTCATTGATGGCATCAAGAAATCCTGATATATTTTTTGATTTGTCTTCGAAACATGAAATGTGAACAATGGTCTTCACAGGGTCTTCTGAAAAAGATTTCGCGGGTGAAAATATTTCCGTGTCTACCACATTGGGAATGACCTGAAAATTGGCGTTATCCAGATGAAAATGCTGCATTGCCAGTTTAAGTGGCTCTGAAACAGCAATGACAAGCGATGATTTTTTCACAATGAACCGGGTCACCAGTTTACGTAAAAATCCATGATAGGAATTGCTGGCTGGAAAGTACCGTGACCAATGTTCGGAAATTACCAGCGGAATATTTTGTTTCCGGCTAACCCGCCATGCAATGTAGCCCATTCGGGTGAGTACATGGGCATGAACCAAATCGGGTGAAAACTGCCGGATGCTGTGGATCGCCTTCAGGTTTGCCTTGTAAAACTTCCATAAATTGATCGCTTTACCAATTACAGAGCCTGGTTTGCTGCTGATTTTAAAATAGACACGCAAAACCCTGACCTCATTTTCTTCGCTGAATTCAGCTTCGTAGCTGTTAGGGCAGTCAGGATCGGGATGAACATATATAACAGCCACATCGCAGTGAGGGGTCAATGATTCGGCCTGGCGCTGAATAAATAATCCCGGCATGGGGTCATACCTGTGCGGATACCATTTTGGTAAAAAGAGAACCCTGATCTTTCTATTCACCCGGGGAGATAATTTTCAGGTTCAAATATCAGCAAACTCATTGAAATTAAAAAGGAAAGTTTTCAATAGTTTTAAGTGCACACTGCAACCGCCTGTCGCCAGTACCGCGAATCACAGCAAAAGGAAACTGTCTGTTCTTTAACTCATTATAATACAGATCATATAAAAACCTGCGTTTGTGAGGATGTTCCCTCAGCGGATCATATTGCCATGGCAGGTCAATGTCGCAAAGCAGGTATAAATCATACCTGTGTTGTTCCACCAGTTTCAATATCCATGGATCACACCGATTGTATTTAACCTCACTCCAGATTTTTGTGACCAGCGGTTCCGTATCGCAGAAGAGATACTTTTCGGCCAGCAAGATCTGATGTTCCTCTATGGCCAGCTGACCTTCGGCAATGAGCAGGATATCTTTTTCTTCATAGGGTCTTCCCAATTCTTCAAGATATTCGCGGGCATGTTCAGGAACCCAGGATGTTTGAAAATGGCTAGCAAGTTGTTCAGCCAGGATTGATTTCCCTGTTGATTCAGGACCGGTTACCGCAATTCTCCTGATCATTTCATGAGTTTTATCCGCCACTCCAAAAATCCGAGGATGGCGATTATGGTAAACACGAAATACTGAAAACTACTGAAGTAAAGTCCTTCCCAGGCACAAAGGCCGATCATCACGGTATCGGCAGCGATCCAAAGGAGCCAGTTCTCGATTTTTTTCCGCGAAAGCAACCATTGGGCCATAATGTAAACTGCAGTCGTTGCAGCATCCCACGTTGGAATCGTGCTTGATGTGTAACGTATAAGCACAAAACGTATCACGATAAAAAAGAGGATCATGGCGATGAAGTTCAGCGCCATTTCCCTCTTTGAACACTGCGATATGCGTAAGGTTTTGTCATGTATGTCCTTACGGGTCCAGTTGTACCATCCGTAAACGCTCATGGCGAAGAAAAAACCATTGATAGCCGCATTGGCATAAAGTTTTGCGCTAAAAAAAATGTAAACGTAAATGAGAACATTGACAATGCCCAGGGGGAAGGCAAGCAAACTTTCTTTTTTCATATACCAAACACACAGCAACCCAAAGGCAACGGCTACAATTTCAATAAAACTGGTTTGAAAAGGCCCAAGGTCAATCAGAGAAGTCATATCCATGGGGACAAAGATAGTGTTTCCAAGATTAAGGGACCGCAAGATTGGAATTACAAATCAAATTGAAAAATGCAAAGTGCAAAATGCAAAATGAAAAGTAGCAATTTAATAATTGTGAAAATTGATAAACATAGGAGTACCTGATTTCAAATTGAAAAATGCAAAGTGCAAAATGCAAAATGCAAAATGAAAAGAAACAATTTAACAATTGTGACAATTGATACGCATAGGAGCACCTGATTTCAAATTTTACATTTTGCATTTTGCATTTTGAATTTTGAACTTATCATGTTTCTCCGGCAAATTATAAATTGTCATAAAATGTTATTGGAAAACAAGCTAATTTTGCCGTCTATCCCAGGAATTCCAGTCTCTATGTTCCATCTCGTCCACACGCAACTCCCCTTTATTGTCAACCTGCTGATTCTCTTATTGGTAGCAAAATTATTAGGTGAACTGGCCGAACGGTTCCGGCAGCCATCAATGATCGGTGAGGTGATTGCAGGGGTTATTCTGGGACCATCCATGTTACACATTATTCCGAATGCGGGCGAAATCAAGGTCATCGCTGAATTGGGTGTCTTTATGCTGATTGTCCTGGCCGGGATGGAGATAGAGGTTGAGGAGATCAGAAATTCTATCCGCGGAAAAAACATCTGGATAGCGTTGCTTGGATTCATAGTACCCATGGCCAGCGGAATAGGGATCGGATTGATTTTCAATTATTCATATACCTTTACCATCTTCCTGGGGCTATGTATTGCTATTACTGCCCTGCCGGTAAGTATCCGCATCCTGATGGACCTTGGAAAACTTCAGACAGATATTGGTCAACGTATTATATCTGCTGCAATATTCAACGATATTGTTGCGCTTTTAATTCTTGGAATCATCCTTGATTTCAATGATGCGACCAAAAACCTGGGAGCACTTACCGTATCGATCATTCTGACGATCATAAAAGTGGGTGTTTTCACGGCCATCCTGATGATTGCGTATCATTTTTTCAAGCTTGCCAAGCGAAAAGTCAATGTGGTGAACCCGCAGATGAACAAATTCACCCGGTATCTCCGTGGCAAGGAGTCTATTTTTGCGCTGGTTATCCTGTTTGTGCTTATTTTTTCAAGTATTGCCGAATTGCTGGGGCTTCATTTTGTTGTTGGCGCCTTTTTCGGGGCCATCCTGATTCCCCGCAGTATGTTCGCCAACCGGGATTTCGAGAAGGTTCAGCGCAGCATTTCCGGAATTACCATGGGTTTCCTGGCGCCAATTTTCTTCGCCACCATGGGAATCTCATTTAACTTCGGATCAATTGACAATGGGATGCTGCTGGTAACTATACTTTTTGCCTCCTTTATCAGTAAAATTTTCGGTGGCTACCTTGGCGGCCGCCTGGCCGGATTCAACCAGGCCAAATCAGTTACACTGGGTCTTGGATTGAATGCCCGCGGGATCATGGAGCTGGTAATTGCCAACATTGCCCTGGCCAAAGGTTTTATTGATGTTTCCGTTTTTTCGATTTTGGTTCTCATGGCGCTGCTAACCACCATCCTCACCCCATTTTTACTGAAGGCAGGATTTAGCCTGATTAGCAAAACAGAACTAAAAACACGGAATACTTTTACATAATTTTTAACATTCACTTGCCAGTCGGGATTTTCTTGTTAATTTTCCGCCTCAGATCATATTCCCAGGCTTATTTGAATAACAAATGTTGCTTTTATGTTCGGTCTCGACACCTCCTACACGATTCTTCTTTTAATTTGCCTCCTGGCAGCTGCCGGGTTTGAATTTATAAACGGGTTCCACGACACAGCAAATGCAGTTGCTACAGTTATCTATACTCATTCTCTGAAGCCCACCACAGCCGTTGTATGGTCAGGCTTATGGAACTTTATTGGTGTAAATGTAGGCGGGATCGCGGTGGCAATGGGTATTGTAAACCTGTTGCCTGTTGAACTGCTGGTTGATCAAAACCTGATACACAGTATTTCGATGATCCTGGCACTTATTGTAACAGCCATTGTTTGGAACTTAGCAACATGGTATATCGGAATCCCGTGCAGCAGTTCACATACATTAATCGGATCGATCTTCGGCGTGGGGTTGGCTTACTATTTCCTGCCAGGTGTGACCACCTATGCCTTGAACTGGAACAAGGTTATCGATGTGGGACTGTCCTTACTGATATCTCCCCTTTTCGGATTCGGATTCGCACTGCTTCTGATGTATATCCTGAGAAAAACAGTGAAGAACAAGATGATATTTAAAGAACCACCCGCAAAAAAAACGCCCCCGTTGTGGATCCGCAGCATTCTCATATTAACATGTACCAGCGTTAGTTATGCGCATGGCTCGAACGACGGACAAAAAGGAGTCGGACTTATAATGCTGATTCTCATTGGCTTTTCGCCTGTATTCTTTTCTGTTGACAGGTCTAAGAAACCTGAAAATCTCTTATATGAGACCCGCCAGATTGAATGGAACCTGACCCATTTTGACACCAACACCCTGAACCCCGGCGACCGTGCCTCGCTCCGGACTGTAGTGGCGAACCTGGAATTCATGAGGACTACCCTGACCGGGGTTAAATCATTTGATGATCTGAAGAAACCTGATCACTTTCAAATGAGAAAAGCCATTATTCTGGTAAGTAAAAAAACAGATCCGATTTTAAAAAAGATAAAGGCTCAGCCTGTACCCTCAATTTCCCGTGAGCGGATTGCCATCATTTCATCGAATCTGAAAAAATTCAAGGCGAATACTGAATATGCGCCACGATGGGTAATCCTGCTGGTATCTATTTCTCTTGGTCTCGGCACCATGATTGGCTGGAAACGTATTGTAGTAACTATTGGTGAAAAAATTGGCAAAACGCACCTGACCTATGCCCAGGGCGCCAGCGCCGAGATCGTGGCGGCGAGTACGATCGGCGTGTCAACCATGTTTGGTCTCCCGGTTAGTACTACGCATGTTTTATCATCAGGTATCGCGGGTTCCATGGTTGCCGGCGGTGGGAGACATAACCTGCAAATGGGAACGATAAAGAACATTCTGATAGCCTGGCTGATAACACTTCCCGTAACCATTGTACTGTCAGGGTTACTCTTTTTTATCCTCCGTATGATCTTTAAATGATAGCGCTTATGATTGATTTTCTAAAAAATTTTATTGATATCATCCTCCACATTGATATTCATTTGCAACAATGGGTAACTGAATATCAAACCTGGACTTACCTGATCCTGTTTATCATTATTTTCATGGAGACAGGATTTGTGGTCACGCCTTTTCTTCCGGGCGACTCGCTGCTATTTGCTGCAGGAACTGTAGCCGCCATGAACGGGCATCCGCTCAGCCTGATCGTCCTGGTTCCCTTGTTAATATGTGCGGCCTTCGCCGGCGATAACACCAATTATTTTATTGGCAAACTGTTAGGGCAGACTGTTTATGAAAAAAATTACCGGCTTATCAAACGTGAATACCTCGATAAAACCCATGCTTTTTATGAAAAACATGGAGGAAAGACCATTATTATTGCGCGGTTCATGCCCATTATCCGCACCTTTGCCCCCTTTGTTGCCGGTGTTGGCACGATGAGTTATATCAGGTTCATCTCCTTCAGCATCGTTGGAGCCATTGTGTGGGTTGCATCCTTCTGCACGGCCGGCTATTTTTTTGGTAACATCCCACTGGTAAAAAATAATTTCACTATTGTCATCCTGGCAATTATTTTTGTCTCGTCGTTACCAATGATCTATGCTTTTATCAGCAAGTTTCTTAATCGGAAGAAGATCACCTGACCATGCTGAACAGGGCAGTAAATAAAAGCCAAATTGACAAGATTACAACAGCAGGGCTGGTTGTCACCCTGGGCATTATTTACGGTGATATCGGGACATCTCCCCTTTATGTCATGCGTGCCATTATTGCCGGGGCCGATACAATTCACGCCCCATTCATTCTTGGCGGCCTGTCCTGCATTTTCTGGACGCTCACCATGCAAACCACCATCAAATACATCACCTTTGCGATTCGCGCCGATAATAAAGGAGAGGGTGGCATATTCGCACTTTTTGCACTGATCAGAAAAAGAGCCAAATGGGCATTTCTGTTTGCCATGATCGGCGGTTGCACACTCCTGGCCGACAGTATTATCACGCCTGCCATCACCATTGTCTCTGCCATTGAAGGCGTGCTGATTAAAAATCCCAGGATACCAGTAGTTCCTATTGCGGTGCTTATAATTACGGTATTATTCCTGATACAAAAATTCGGCACTAAAATGATCGGCAGATCTTTTGGTCCCATTATGTTCATCTGGTTTTCTATGCTTGGCGTCCTGGGCTTTGTACAACTCATACAAAATCCCCAGATTTTGCATGCGCTGAATCCTACCTATGCCTTTGATTTTCTTACAAAATTTCCCGGAGGTTTTGTCCTTCTTGGCGCCGTTTTCCTATGCACAACCGGGGCCGATGCGCTATACTCCGATCTTGGCCATTGTGGCCGAAGCAACATCAGAATTACCTGGGGTTTTGTGAAAGTGTGCCTGTTGTTGAATTATTTCGGTCAGGGCGCCTGGATCCTGAAAAACACCGATTTTGTTAACGAATGGACCAATCCTTTTTATGCCATTATGCCGTCCTGGTTTCTCATGCCGGGAATTGTGATCGCAACAGTAGCTGCCATTATTGCCAGCCAGGCCATGATCACCAGCTCCTTTACCCTGATCAGTGAAGCAATCTCCCTGAATTTCTGGCCGAAAGTCAGGATAAACTATCCGACAAATATCAAAGGGCAAATGTATATCTCCAGTATTAACTGGATCCTTTACATATGCTGCGTTGGAATTGTCCTCTTTTTTCAGAAATCTTCCAATATGGAGGCCGCCTATGGACTAACGATCAACATTACCATGCTGATGACCACCATATTGCTTGGCGTTTATCTTTACTACAAGCATGTCCCGAAATATTTGCTGTTGTTGTTCCTGATGATATACCTCACCATTGAGGGTTCATTCCTGATTGCCAACCTGAACAAATTCCTCCATGGAGGGTACTTTACCTTCATGCTGGGGAGTATTCTTTTTATCATTATGTATGTATGGTTCCAGGGAAGGAAAATCAAAAACAGCTTTATTGAATTTCTTAAAATTGACCAGTATGTTGACATTATCAAAGCGCTGGCAAAAGATAAGTCAATTCCAAAATATGCAACCAACCTGGTTTTCCTGACAAAGGCTAACAGGGAAACCGATGTAGAGTCAAAGATCATCTATTCGATCCTGAACAAACAGCCAAAACGGGCTGATACCTATTGGATGCTGCATATTGATATCCTCGACGATCCGCATGTGCTTGAATATAAAGTCACCCACATCATCCAGGGTATATTAATTAAGGTTGATTTCAAGATCGGCTTTAAAGTTCAACCACGGGTCAATCTGTTTTTCAGGCAGGTAGTTGAAGAAATGAGCAGAACCAAGGAAATTGACCTGCTGAGTCATTATGATTCGCTCAGACAATTTAACATTATGAGCGATTTTCGGTTCGTTGTCATCGACAGGATTCAGAATTACGATTTTGACTTCCCGCCAAGAGAACAGTTTATCATGGATATCTATGCTATACTCAAACGTTTTGGCATTGGCGAAGTGAGGTCGCTGGGGCTTGATACCAGTAATGTCACCGTTGAAACTGTTCCGCTCTATATCGATAAGGAGACCCCGATTTTACTCTCGCGAAACGATATGACCAAGCACGCAGGATAGCTAATCATGATTTCGTGCTATTTCTATGGTTTATTAACCACATGAATAAATGGGAAAACCATATCATTTCAGTGTGTTTATTATTCCTGTAACTTATATCGAAACGATTCTGATTAAAATAGATCAGAACGTGGAGATCAGTCGACCACAACGCAACTACGGCAGTTGCTTTCCGGATTAGTCAGCCGGGATCAGTCGACCACAACGCAACTACGGCAGTTGCTTTCCGGATTAGTCAGCCGGGATCAGTCGGCCACAACGCAACTACGGCAGTTGCTTTCCGGATTAGTCAGCCGGGATCAGTCGGCCACAACGCAACTACGGCAGTTGCTCGATTGTTTCATTTAAGGTTTTCCCACCTCTAAAAACCGCAACTGCCTGAGGTTGCTTTTGTGGCGACTGATGCCCGCTTTGTTACATTGTCATTGGTCTATTGAATATCGAATATTAAATATTGAATATCGAATATTGAATATCGAATATCGAAGTATGAAGTTTTCACTGCGTGAATTTTTTATTCGTAATTCGTAATTCGTAATTCGTAATTATCTCTTAAGCACCCTCACCGTCTTCATCCCCTCATCAGCGACAATTCGTACCAGATAGATCCCCTCTGCCCTGCCCTCGAGTGAAAATTCCTGTTTCCGAACCTCCGTCATCTCTTTGGTAAGAATCCGCTCGCCCTTCATGCCAAAAACTTCAACTTGAATTGTGCCGGGTTGATCTTTCCCAATATATTCCACCATAAACTTCCCATCCGTCGGATTCGGATATAACCTGAACCATGCTGAATCGGGAATCGGGACACGGGACACGGGACGCGGGACGGGTGAATCGTGACGCGGGACGCGGGACGCGGGACTTGTGTCACTTACTGCGGTGACACTTGTGCTGACAAATGATGGGGGCAAGCTCCAGCAATACTCCGCATTTTGTGTGATATAGCCGTGCATGTAACCGCCTGGCTGTACTGTTGTTCCGGGCATGTACAGGATATTCTGACCCGCGATGAAGTTAGCGATGCCGCCGGTTTGAACCACGAAGGTATGCCCGCCTCCGGCCACAAAGATGGTTTGCAGTGCATCGAAACAGATATTTACGCCATCGGCAATCACAATATCACGAACTTCCAGATCAATAGGGATGTCGTAGATAATCGTAAAAACGGAGGCGCTCATGCTGAAGAGCGCAGGATCGGTCATGCTGGCGATCTTCACCTTGTAATCGTCCCCGGGCTGCTGGTTCCTGGCAATGGTCCATGCATAGGTTCCGGTCGAAGGGGTTGATGCTGTAATGGTTTGGTCGTATGCTCCGTCTTTGAACAGTTCGATCGTTACATCTCCGGTGATGTTGTCGTTCCAGGTGATGTTGTGAACCGATCCGAGCCTCCATGATTCTCCCCCGTCCGGACTGGTGATGGAAATGAAAGAAGCCTGCGTTACGGTGACATCAAGCAGGGTGGCCACTGCGCCGCTGCAACCGGTTTGGGTGTTGGTATAGTTTACGCTGATCCATTGCTGGCCAGCTGTGTTCCAGGTTACCGTTGAAGTGGGATCGGCCGTGGTTCCTCCGGCGGTAATCGTGCCGCCCGGGGAGATATTCCAGGTGTAATTCAACTGTCCGGCCTGGGTGTTGTAAACCACGCCGGTGGCGCCGGATACAGCTGTTATTGGTCCGATTAAAACAGGTACCGGCAGGGGGTTAACCGTCAGGGTGATTGCGTTTGAGGTTGCAGGATTTCCTGACATGCAAACTTCGTTTGACGTGAGCATACAGGTAATTACATCACCGTTTGCCGGAACATATTCATAAACAGGATGGTTGGCGCCAACATTTAGTGCGTTGACTTTCCACTGGAATACAGGGTTGCTCCCGCCGTTGACCGGGGTTGCCGTGAAGCTCACCGGCGCTCCTGGACAAACAGGGTTTGCAGAGGCCGCTATCGATACACTGATCGGCAAAATCGGGTTTACCGCCATGGTCAGGGTATTGGAGGTGGCAGGATTCGCAAGCACACACTGCTCATTGGAGGTCATCTTACAGGTTATTTGATCGCCATTGACCGGGATGTACGTATAGACCGGGTTATTAGCCCCGGCGTTGATGCCGTTTACCATCCATTGATACAACGGCGAGCTTCCGCCGTTGACGGGCGTGGCCGTAACCGTGACCGGGGCGCCGGCGCAAACCGAGTTGGCTGAGGATGCAATTGAAACGCCAACTTCCAGGTGGGGATAAACCGTCATTTCGATGGCATTGGAAATTGCGGTACCTCCTACAAAACAGGCCTCCGGGTTCACAACCGTCAATACACAGGTAATTACATCGCCATCAAGCGGAATATAAACATAAAGCGGATTGTTGCTCCCAACGTTATTTCCGTTGACCTTCCACTGGTAAAGAGGGTTGATACCGGCATTCACCGGCGTGGCCGTATAGCCAATCACCGAACCGGCACACCGGTTATTTGCTGATGCCTCAATCGAAACGCCAACCGGCAGCGATGGATTGACCGTAATGGTAAAGCTCTTTGTCGGCCCGTTGCAGCTCACCCCGCCGTTGGTAAAGGTCGGAGTAACCACAATCGTGGCCACAACCGGCTCAGCGCCGGGATTGGTTGCTATAAACGCGCCAATGTCCCCTGTGCCCTGCGCCCCGAGCCCAATGCTGGTCGTGTTGTTGGTCCAGGTATAGCTGGTCGTGCCCCCGGTATTAGCAGTACCAAAGGTTACAAGGGCAGTGGTTGCGTTGTTGCACACTATCTGGTTACCGGGCTGGTTCACCTGGCCTGTCGGATTGACGGTAATTGTTAAGGTTTTGGTACCACCCTGACAGGGTATCCCTCCATTGGTGAAGGTTGGAGTAACCACAATCGTTGCCACAACCGGCTCAGTTCCGGGATTTGTTGCGATAAACGCCGCAATGTCCCCTGTGCCCTGGGCCCCGAGCCCTGTACTGGTGTTGTCGTTGGTCCACGCATAGCTGGTCGTGCCACCGGTGTTAATAGTACCAAAGCTCACTGCGTTGGTAGTCGAACCATTGCATAGCAGCTGGCTTGCCGGCTGGTTCACCTGCCCGGTGGGATTGACGGTTATTGTAAAGGTTTTAGTACCACCCTGACAGGGTGTCCCGCCATTGCTGAAGGTCGGAGTAACCACAATCGTGGCCACAGCCGGCTCAGTTCCGGGATTTGTTGCGATAAACGCCCCAATGTCCCCTGTGCCCTGCGCCCCGAGCCCGATGCCGGTGTTGTCGTTGGTCCACGCGTAGGTGGTCGTGCCCCCGGTTGAGATGGTACCAAAGCTCACTGCGGAGGTAGTCGAACCATTGCAGAGCAGCTGGTTGTCAGGCTGATTAACCTGCCCGGTTGGGTTCACCGTGATGGTGAACGTTTTGGTCGATCCGATGCAGCTGACTACCTGGTAGTCGTAATCCGGTATAAATCCCGGGTCAGAATAACTCTTATCCGGCTCCCCGAGGGTAAAGGTTGGCGTAACTTCGATCGTTGCCACAATAGGCTCAGTTCCGGGATTTGTTGCGATAAACGCCCCAATGTCCCCTGTGCCCTGCGCCCCGAGCCCGATGCCGGTGTTGTCGTTGGTCCAGGAATAGGCCGTTGTTCCTCCCGTGTTTTGTGTGGTGAAGGCCACCGAGGTTTGAGAACCGTTGCAAAGAATCTGAACATCAGGCTGATCTACCTGTCCTGTCGGACTTACCCTGATGGTGAAGCTCTGGGTTGGCCCGCTGCAGCTAACCCCGCCACCGGTAAAGGTCGGAGTAACCACAATCGTTGCCACAACCGGCTCAGTTCCGGTGTTGGTTGCGATAAACGCCCCAATGTGTCCTGTGCCCTGTGCCCCGAGCCCAATGCTGCTATTATCATTGGTCCACGTGTAGGTAGTCGTGCCGCCGGTGTTCTCCGTGGTGAACATCACTGCCTGCGTGGTGGAACCATTGCATATCATCCATGGGTCAGGCTGGTTTACCTGACCGCTCGGATTCAATGTGATGGTGAAGGTCTTTGCAGTTCCTGTGCAGCTCACCCCTCCGTTGGTAAAAGTAGGAGTAACCACAATCGTGGCCACAACCGGCTCAGTTCCGGGATTCGTTGCAGTAAACGCTCCAATGTGCCCTGTGCCCTGCGCCCCGAGCCCAATGCTGGTGTTGTCGTTGGTCCAGGCGTAGCTGGTCGTGCCGCCGGTGTTTGTAGTGGTAAAGATGACCGATGTGCTTGCGCCGTTGCATACCACCTGGTTATCAGGTTGGTTTACCTGGCCCGGCGAATTAACCGTGATGGTTACTTCGTTGGTGTATACAACCTGGTCGGGGGTACAATAGGTATCGGTCTGCTTCTGGCGGTAAACCCGGGTGGCCGTAAGTGGTCCGGGAGCATAGGTCATGGCCGTAGCGCCCGGGATATCAAGCCAGCCGGCGCCGTTCTGCACCTGCCATTGGTAGGTGAACAGGCTGGGCGTCAATGGACCATTGTCAGGGGGTGATCCACTGCCGCCCGTGAGAGCCGTGGCCGACAAAGCAGCCGGGGTCTCTCCGTAACAGATGGTCTGATTGGCAGCAGCCGTGCCGGCAACCAATTGGCCGTAAACCATCACTGTCCACGTTCCGGTGGATACCGTCGGGGTGGTATTGCAGGAGCCATCCCTGGCATACCGGCGGTATGATTTGGTGGCTGTAAAGGGTCCTGCCGGGGTGTAGGTTGACCCGGTGGCGCCGCTGATGGCGTTGGTGTAGCCGTCGGCAGAGGATCGCCAGGAATAGGTAATCGCGCCATCGCCGCCGCTTGCCGCAGTGGCGCTTCCGATAGCGGTGGTTGGGTTGGTATTGTAGCAGATCGTCTCGCCCGTGGTTGCAATCGCCCCGGAGGTGAACTGCGGACGAACCGTCACTGTCAATACATTTGATTCGGCCGCCCCGGTCCAGTCGATCATGCAGGTAACTTTAGCAACACGCTTGTACCAGGTGGTAACCGTCGTGGTTCCCGGCGCATACGTAGTGGCGGTAGCCGTGCCTATATCCATAAAACCCGTTGAGGAGCTGGTGATCGAATACTGCCATTTGTATTCCAGCGTACCAACGTAGCCATCCGGTGGTGTGATGCTTGTCAACGCATCAGGTTGCATTCCGCTGCAAATGGTCTGGTCTGCAGCGATTGCGCCTCCGCTGGTGGGGTTCGCACACGGTGGCGTGACCGGATATTCCCAGGCCCCCATCGACGGATAAGTTGCGCTTCGTGTAACAATGCCGGCATAATCGGTGGTGATGCCGGTTCCCGGCGCTGCGACCAGTGTAGTGGCCGAAGCAACGTAACCCTCAGCCAAATCGCTCCCGGCGCTGGCATACAATGGATCGATGGCCTGGCTATGCACATCCTGACCAATTACAGTTTTTAAGTCATCAAGGGTGTTAATATTTGATCCGTTGTAATACCCAAGCATACCGCCATTATTCGGGGCATAATAATCGTTGTAGTCGAGTGTCAGATTGGCGCTTTTGCACCCTTTGCAATCGATATAATTGAACCATACGGCATAATTTGAGTAGAGGGTTACGCCGGGAGCTTTTGCGGCAGAGCGGCGCTCATTATCAAAAATATTGTTCCTGAAGTCCCGGGTATTTGTTAAGACGGCGCTGAACAAGGCATACGACTTGGAGGATGTTGAACCCACATCACCACTAATATATACTGTATTGTAATACAGATTGTTGACATTTCCCGCATCCCCATTCTCATAGATTCCGTAGATGTTTGCCGAATAATTACTTCCCACACTGATGATGTTATTCGACCAGGTGGTTGCTCCATTCTGTATTTTAATCCCGTATATATTTGCGGAGGTTGTGCAGGTAGAAGTAACCGACAAACTATGAATAAAATTTCCCGAAACAGCGCTGGTCGTGGTGGATCCATTGTAATATAATCCAATGACATTTCCAGCGAAATCAGCATTGGTATTCGATAGATTGTAAATTGTATTGCCCGTAATGCTTTGGGCCCCGGCTGTCGTATTGTACAGCGCAATCCCTATGACTGGCGCTTGATAGTTATAAGCGGCGTTTGCATTGGCAATTGTAAGATCACGGATTATATTGCCTGAAATGGTATTGGATCCAGCCAAGGTTGTAATCCCATGAATCAAACCAGTGGAGACTGTTGAAGAATTCGTGGTTCCGTTGGTCATATTGGCGATGTGGTTGTGCGATATGGTCACACTTTCAGTTCCATAATTTAATATTCCAATGGCTGTTTGTTCTCCTGTTGTGGATAGCGAAGTCAGATTAATGCTGCCTGCTGTTGTTTCACTGCCAATCGTATTGTAGCTGATATCTGCTGTTCCTGCAGATAAATTAAATATGCCATAAAATCCATGTCCTGTCTCCGGGACTGTGCCCGACATTGTAATTGACCCGATCTGGTTATTTCTAATGTTCATGGTCCCTTCTCCAGCCACATAAATTCCAAAGAAATATCCTTCGTCTGCCCCTGCAGTATAAGTAATGGAACCGGTTCCCGTTGATGAGCCAATGATGTTGCCTGTGGTGGTTCCGATATTCACCATGCCACTGGCAGTAATTCCAAGCCAGTTGCATTTATCCCCCGAATTTGACCATAAAAAATTCTGTATAATGTTGCCCTGGATATTGCTTGCAGCGCCAGTTCCTGCCATCAGGAATATTGAATAGATATCACTGTCGAATGCATTGGTTTTTGTCCAGGTACCCGCACAAGCCGGCGAATTACCGCCAAGAGAATTGCCCGACACCGTATAATTTACACCATTATTATAGATATGTATCAGGTAATATTCGGCGTCGGCCAATGGAACAAATGACGCAGTTTCGTAAAAGCTGTTTACTGAAATAGTGCAGGAGGTGGTGTTGGACGAAAAAAATATCCCATCCGAATCCGATCCGCGGTTCAGGAAATTATAGATATTGTTGTTGCTGATCGTGATGTCGCTGTTCTCTTTGGAGGTTGTCCCATTGGAGAAAATCGCATATAACGGCCGGTTTGCATCGTTTGAAGCGGTGATCTGGTTATGGTCGATCAGGTTGCGGTCGTTTCCGCTGGTTCCATCTGTTGAACTGAAGAAGATTATTCCGCTTCCCGACTCCGTGGTGGGGGTGGCCGTTGCCGATCCTTTGACCAAACAGTATTGAATGGTGTTATCCGATGCGTCGTTGATAAACCGGATGGTAGATGTTCCTTCCGTGCTCGAGGTGCTGATGTTCGAGATGGTCAGGTCGGCGGTGCACACGGTGCATGTACCTCCGTTCACCCTCCCGTCAATGGTCACATTTTCTGCGCCATCCAGGTCGATGAGCGGGGCGGCGAGGTCGCCGGTTACACTCAAACCGGAAGCGGAAGGATAGACATACACCGAGGTGTAATGCGTTCCTCCGTTGCCCGGAGCCTTGACGGATCCGTTGGCATACAGAACCGCTGATGCCGGTTCGGTGGTACTTGCATTGATGGTCACCGTGACCGTGCCCTGATGGGTGCCGTCGTTGATCTTGTCAAAGGCCGCTTTCAATGTGTTGTATTCACCCTCCGGTGTACCTTCCGAAGCGGTCACAGTCACCGGCGGCTGCAGGCTGATTTCATATGCTCCCATGGACGGGCCAGTGAGGCTCCGTGTCGAATTGGCATAATCGGTGAGGACCCCGGTTCCGGGCATTGCCGCAATGGAGGTGTTTTGAGGTATGTAGTCGTTGGCGGAGGTTCCTCCGGCCTGGGTAAATAAAGGGTCAATGCTCAAACTGTGGCTGTCGCCGCCGGTAGCAGCTTGTAATTGTGGCAGTGTACTTCTATCGGAATCATTATAGAATCCCAGCATGCCGCCGATACCCGAAACAAAATAATCATTATAATCGGCATATAGAACACCGCTCATTGGCCCTTTTGCGCCTTGCCAGTAATATATCGCATAATGCAGACTTGAACCACCAACGGTGGAGCGTTTGTTGACAAAAATGTTATTGCGAATATCTTTGGAGCCCCCTGCGGAATAATCATAGGCAATATAGCATGCATAGGATTTGTTGGACCCTGATGCCGGATTTCCGCCAATATACACCGTATTGAACCATGATGTAGTGTTGTTAGAGTAATTCATGTTGCTTTCGGCAATACCATAAATAGTAGATTTCGAATCGTCACCGAGCGTGATAATGTTGTTGGACCAGGTGGTCGCCCCGTTGTATATATTGATCCCGTATATATTCGCAATGACACTGCTGGCCCCTGTAACCGATAAACTATGAATGAAATTCCTCGAAACCGTGCTGGTCATCGTTGATCCGTTGTAATACAATCCGATGACATTGCCTGCGAATGAAGCATACGTATTCGATAAATTATAGATCGTGTTTCCGGAAATGCTCTGGGTTGCAGCCGTTGTGTAGTTCAGTGAAATCCCGGTGACCGAGGCCGTGTTATTGTCTGATGTATTTGCGTTTGCAATGGTAAGGTCCCTGACCGTATTGCCTGAGATATCATTGATCCCGCCTGTGGTGGTTATTCCATTGATCAAACCTAAGTCTGTAGTATTCGTATTCGTGGATCCATTGGTAAGCTTCGATACCGTATTCGCGATTATCATAACGTTTCCGCTTCCTGTGTTGTATATTCCATAAACGCTCTGTGATGCCCCGGTCGAAGGGGACGAAGCATAAATGCTGTTGGTGGTTTCCGTTGCGGTACTGCCGATCGTATTGGCGTTAATGAGTCTGCCTCCGGTACCTGAACTGTAAATTCCGTAAAAATTGGTTGGATACCCGGTTTTTGAATTGTTTGTGGTGATGGCTCCCACAGTGTTGTTCTGAATTCTCACAAACTCTGTTGTGCTTAGGTACATCCCATAAAATCCCAAGGTCGAATTGTCAATATCCTGAATAAAAGAAATAGAGCCGTTTCCTGTTGCGGCGCCAATTACATTTCCGGTTAATGCACCACCAATGTTGGCTGCCGCGGACCCCGCAACCTCTATACCTCCAAAAATTGCGTTGCTTGAGCTCCAGCTGATGTTCCTGATGATGTTGCCCTGTATCTCACTGGCCGTTCCTGTTGATCCCGAGCCGACACGGATCCCCATGAAATTATCCATGAAGTTCCCTGTTTTTGTCCACATGCCGGTACTGCCTGCCTCACTTCCGCCAATGTTATTTGAGGAGATCGTATGTCCAACTCCCGAGTTGATATAAACGGCATAATAAAGTCTTGATAATTCTGTTGAAATGGTTGTAAAAGTTGCCGTTTCATAAAAACTGTTCCCCGAGATGGTCCAATAGGTGGAATAATTCCATAGAATAATGCCTGCAGAACCATATCCCCTGTTAAGAAAATCATAGATATTATTGCTGCTTATCGTATTGCCGCTGTTTTCCATTCCGGACGTTCCCAGCGAAAAAATGGCGCTGATGGGGCGGTTCGCATCGGCAGCATTGGTGATGTTGTTGTTATCGATCAGGTTGCCATCGTTTCCCGTAGATGCTCCGGCGCTGAAAAATATGATTCCACTGCCTGATGTCGGACTGTTTGGAACCATTTCCGAGCCCCTGATCGTACAGTAATTAATGGTATTGTTGCAGGCATCATTGATAAACCGTATGGTAGAAGTACCTGCTGTACCCGATGTGCTGGTATTTGTGATGATCAGGTCCGCTGAGCCGCTCATGTTCACCCTCCCGTCAATGGTCACATGGTCGGCGCCATTCAGGTCGATGAGCGGGGCGGCGAGGTTGCCTGACACAGACAGACCAGATGAGGAGGGATAAACATACACAGAGGTGTAATGCGCCCCCCCGTTTCCGGGAGCAAGAAGGGAACCCAGGCTGGCATTCAGAACTGCCGTAGCCGATTCTGTGGTACTGGCATTGATGGTCACAGTTACCGTTCCCTGGTGGGTTCCATCATTGATTCTATCAAATGCTGCTTTCAACGTGAGATAATCACCCGATGTAGTCACTGATGTTGCCGTAACATGAACGGAAGCGGGGTCAATGTTATATTTATATTCATAGGCCCCCATGTCAATTGTTCCTGTTGCACCGGTGTTCTTATTGAGTTTACGGCCGTAACCTGTGCCCCGGATATCATAGGATTCGAGGTTGTATGAGTCCAGCCCGGCATCGGCGCATGGTGAAGTATTGTAGATGCGGTAATCATTGCTTGTCTCATTCACAAAAACCGGGTTTGCGTTGATACAGTCGGATGGCGAAATCGTACCCTCAACATCGCCTGTTCCGTTTGAATAATCGCAGTAACTCAGCGAAACGGTACCACCATTGGCATTGTAGATCTGATTTCCGCTTGTCGTCGCTGAGTTTCCCCATATAATACAATTTTTGTAAGCAGCGCTTGTTAAGCTGCCGTTGTATATGGCGCCGCCGTCAGTGGCTGTGTTGCCTGTGAATGTGCAGTTGGTGAATGTGGGGGTGTTTGAAACATTCCCGTTGCACCAGATTGCCCCGCCCGAAGTTGCCTTGTTATGGTAAAAAAGTGAATTGATAACCGTAGGATTACTTTCCCAGGTCGCCATCGCGCCTCCCCACGAAGCAAGATTTTCCATGATTTTCAGATCAATCAGCTTCGCGCCGTTGCAATTGTCCCCGATGTATAAAACACTTTCAACGCCGTAATTGTGGTTCAGGATGCAATTGCTGATAACCGGATCATGTGACGTTGCATCGTTACCGTAATTGCATATCCCGCCACCAATATTGAATGGATTGGAGCCGTTTGCATTTCCGCCGGTAATCGTAAAACCGTCCAGAACGGCCGAATTGGTCAATGAGGGGCTCATTGTGGGGGGATGGTAAAAGACATGGTAACAGTTATCGGCGCCCGTTGTACCCTGGTATCCACCGCTTTCATAGTGAAAATCATCATTCCCCAGCAGGTCGCCGCTCAGGAACGTTTCATTCGCCTGGCCAGGGCCGTAATTTGTACGCTCGGCAACAGCCGTCTCAGTGCCTGCAAAACCGCCATAGATGGCAACCCCGTTCTTCATCTGGAAGCACTTTTTTCGTGGATCAGAAGGCGAAGAATTTCCGGTTTCATCAACTGAAGGGTTATAGGTCCCTGCTGCCACCCAGATCTGATCACTGCTTACTGCATTGTTCAGAGCAGCTTGCAGAGATGTATAGGCATCGGTCCAGTCGGTACCATCGTTGTTTCCCGATGCGTTTTTGTTGACATATATGGTTTTGGGTGATGAGGATGCGGTCCAGCCCGAAAATGAGTCAATCCCCGACAAAGTCAGCGTGTTGTCCGCAGTGTTGACCGTCCCCTTTTCCCTTGTCCAGGAGGTTCCTCCATTGGTCGTCTTGTATAAATTGAGGTTTGCTTCGGTATTGCCGTGGAGTTCTCCTTCTAAGTAATTGAATACCAGTGTAGCATTCAGGCCGGTGTTAGTGGTCGGATTGATATCATAATATCTCAGGATCCCGTCTTGGCCGGCGATGGGCCACGATGCGTGTTTTCGGTTGATCGTGGTGGATCCCATATCTGAAGTGGTCGTAATTTTCGCGCCAAGGCCTGCGACATTCTGTGCCGAAATGTTATTCAAAGGCCGGGTTGTGGTGATCATTCCCGTTGTACCCGAAAAGACCCCGAGCCCTTCCACCAGGGTTGCTGATGATCCGAGGGTGACA
>Ga0247842_10002870_pt1 | contig 24507 bp, 17 predicted proteins | sample LaCruzMarch2015__3_FD_192411 | JGI IMG/M metagenome (GOLD analysis project Ga0247842, IMG submission 192411) | Freshwater microbial communities from meromictic Lake La Cruz, Castile-La Mancha, Spain - LaCruzMarch2015_19m | ecosystem: Environmental > Aquatic > Freshwater > Lake | place: Spain...
GGCTAAATGTTCGGTTGTTGGGGATATTACTTCGGTTGGAAGCATTGATAATACTAGGGCTCTGGGTATTGGAAATAATGGAACGGGGGGAAGTTTAATTAATGGGTTGCTTGATCAAGTCCGTATCTATAACTATGCTCGGACCCCGGCCCAAATTGCTTATGATTATAACCGGGGAGCGCCAGTGGCATGGTATAAAATGGATGAGTGTTCCGGTGCTACCTTGCATTCCTCTAACAACCCTTATAATTCAACCCTTAACGCTACCCTTAATATTGGGGCAACCCTTCCCCAATCCCAAGCCGGAACTTGTTCTGATGGCTTCACCACCAGCGCGTGGTATAACGGCCGTGACGGCAAATTTAGTAGTTCAGTTAATTTTGATGGGGTAGATGATTATGTGAGTACGACACCTACAGCTCTTCTTGGTAATTCAGCAGGTATAACGGTGTCCGCGTGGTTTAAGCCGTCTGGTTTTTCAACAAGAAATATAGTTGCCCAAGGATCGCTTGATTCGCTTGCAAACTTTGTTTTTCAAGCGAGACTTCAAAGTACAACTCAAATATTATGGAACATAAGCAGTGGAACAGGACAAAGACAATTTATTGCAACAGTACCCGCAATGTCAGCGGGAAACTGGTATCATTTTACCGGAATTTGGAACGGCACCAGTCAAACCGTCTACTTGGATGGGAAACTGGCGGATTCTACTTCGTCTAGCGTTCCTGCTTCGATAAATTCTGCATCAAAAGCCATTTATATTGGAAATGAAGGACGGTTGCAAGGTACAGGTTATTTCCCCGGTCAAATTGACGACGTTCGGATCTACAATTATGCATTGACCCCGTTACAAGTTAAGGATGTGTTCAATGGCGGAGCTATTAGATTTTCAAATTAATCAAAATAATATTAGTCTAATTGGTCGAATTGGTCCAATTTGACGAAATAATATTAGTCAAATTTGTCCAATTAGTCTAATTAGACCAATTATGTCATACACAGACCTTTTGGTTTACAGATTGGCAGTGACCATTCAGGATGGATCAGCACTTTTTTGTGAAAAATTTTTGACAGATCCAAGATATCGTCGTACCGTGGAACAAATGGACCAGGCAAATCGTTCGTGCAAACAAAATATCGTTGAAGGAGTTTCTGAAAAAAGCTATGAAAGCCAATTAAAACTAATCGGTGTCTCCAGAGCCTCCTACAACGAACTTCTTGAAGATTTCAAAGACTATTTAAGGCTTCGCAAACTGGCGCTTTGGGATAAAAACGACCTTCGTGTTTTAAAAATCCGCGCATATCGAGAAAGCGTTGGCAAAGAAACAAATTTGGCCAATTTGTCCAATTGGTCCAATTTGAACCTTGCAAGTGATGAGAATTTTGCCAATATCATGATTTGTTTAATTCATAAAGAAAGCTATTTGGTTGACCAGCTTTCCCGTGCAATCGAAAAAAAATTCGTTGAACAAGGCGGTTTTCGTGAAAGCCTTTTGAAAAAAAGAATGGAGTATAAGAGGCAAGATACGAATAAAACAAAACAATCCTAATCAACGAATATTCGAATAATAAAGGGATTGATATGTAGGGGCGCATCATTGATGCGCCCGTACAAATCCGTAGAGGCGAAATTTATTTCGCCCGAAATTAAATCTAATTGAAAGTAATTTGTCATTGCGAGTCCCGCTTAGCGGGACGAAGCAATCCCGTTAATATAGAGCGTCCTATTGGTAACGAGATTGCCACGGTCGCCGAGTCAGACTCGGCTCCCTCGCAATGACATTTTCGCTGAGCGGGGTCGGCGAGGGATACTGTATAGTATCCCTCTTGACAATCATTATTATTTAAGGCTTAATGATAGTAGGACTGAAAAGTTAGACAAACTTGGACAAAGGGAGGCTGGAGGAGTTAAATTGCAAAATTGATAAATTGTTAAATTGTTTGTCATCCCGAGCGTTAGCGAGGGATCTTACGTTTGTAAACGTAAGATTCTTCCCCAGCTGAGCTGGGTCAGAATGACAAGTTTATAACAAAAATGAGTATAGACAAAAATTTATTAACCATCTCCCAAGCCGCAAAGCAGTTGGGTGTTTCCACCAAAACTTTGCGTCGCTGGGAACAGCGTGGAGTTCTCATCGGTAGCAGAACTGTGGGAAACCAACGGCGCTATTTGTTGGATGAAATAAAAAATTTTGACAGATCCAAAACTAAACCATCTGTTCCAATGACTGCTGCACCGTCTGCAACTATGTCATCGGACGAAGTTCCAATTTTGAAAACAACAGATTACAAGGTTCAAATTGGTCAAACAAGTCAAATTAGTCCAATTAGACCAATTAGTCTAATTCGAACGTTGCCAAATCTTTCCAGAATTTTTGCCAGCGCTGTTTTAGTCTTGGCAGCTGGAGTGATTACGTCGCTTTGGACTTATGGGGGATTTGGCCCCGTTAATTTTTTCAGTAGAATTAACGGGGTAAAGGATTTGGTGGTGGGAAATGAGTTGGCGAAAATAGAAGAAGCGACTCCAATTGTTGGTGGACAGGTTTTGGGAGCAGTTAAACTTCCCAATGACTTCACTTTTAATGTGAACGTTGCTTCAAACTTTTCAGAAAGCGCTACATTCGCAAAAGATATAAACTTAAAAGGAAAACTAATAGCTCCGAACGTGATTAATACACTATCTTCCGGAACCGGAATTTTAATCAAAGGAACACAAAATACTCCTATCGTGACAAATACCGGTGTTATTTCTTTGGGTGGTAAAACCGGTGCAGTTTCGCTGGAAGCGGGATCGGGAATTTCAGTTGACGGAGTAAAAATCACCAACACAGGTATTAGTTCTTTGTCTGCTGGATCTGGAATTTCTGTTTCAGGCTCTACAATAACCAATTCTGACACTGGATCAAGTCAAAAAATCTTTAAAACTATTTCAGTTGCTGGGCAGGATGACATTGTTGCAGATTCCAACACTGACACGTTAACTTTTGCTCCTGGAACCGGTATTACTCTTTCTGCCGACTCAACAAATAATAAGTTAACAGTAACCGGTGTTAATCCAGGAGTGACTCACGGAACTGGAGTTGTTTATTTGACAGAAACCACTGACAAATTTGGTATCGGATCAATCACTCCTGCATATATGCTTGATGTCACTGGTGATGGACGCTTGACAACGAATTTAACTTTGGGTGGCGCATTAAACGCAGGAGGAATAACAAGTAAAACATATAACGCCTTTGCTACTGCTTCTCAAGCTACAACACATTCTTTGTCTGCATCAAATGATCTGTATGTAGGTGGTAGTTTAGAAATTGGTGGTACAATCTATGGCACACTTTCCGGTGGTTTGAATGCTGGTTTTTCCGAAGGAGCAGTGCCTTTTACCAATTCTTCCGGTAATTTAGTTGCTGACTCAACTAACTTTAATTACAACGCATCAAGTCAAAAATTAACGTTAGCAAACTTTGGCGTTAGTACATATGTTTATTCAAATTTGATTCCAAATACTGGTTCTCAATACGACATTGGAACGTCTGCTCGAAAATGGAAAAACGTTTATGCGGATACAATTACAGCTACGACATTATCAATAACAAACACAGATATTTCCGGGACAATATCCCAGGATTTTTTAATTAATTCCGATTATACAGGCGATGATGCTGAGGATTCAACCATCACATTTGAACGTGGCTCACCTGCAGTTAATGCTCAGTTTAAATGGGATTCTGCTCATAAATACACGTCTTCAAACGCACCTTTTGTGATTAGACCTGACGCAGGAATTACGCCTTCGGGAACAGCAGCACTGGTTGTGAATCAAACTCAAGATCAGGATATTTTTTCTGCAATGGCAACGGACGTTACAAAATTTGTGATAAAAAACAGTGGTAGCGTGGGAGTAGGAACCACTGCGCCTGTAGGACTGTTTTCTGTTGGTGATGGATCGCAGTTTAGCGTGAGCACAACCGGGAATATTACGAAAATAAATAACGTAGCCACCAGTTTTCCGGCAACTCAAGGGGCGGCGAATAGTTTGCTTCGTAATGACGGCTCAGGTAATTTTTCTTGGGCAGATCCAACCGGAACCGGAGTGATTGGTTATTGGAATCGGAGTGGGACAACTCTTTCACCATCAAACAGCGCTGATTCAATGGGAATTATGGGGAATTTGGGAGTTGGAACAACTGCTCCCGCTTCACTTCTGCACCTTTATTCCACTTCAACCTCAACATCATTCCAAGGTTTTAATCTGGACTGGCAGCCAACTGTGGCAACAACATTAACAAACGATCTTTTTAGGATTAATGTGGGTTCATTAGGGATTTTAGGGAGTTTGGGGAATTTATTTAATATTTTAGATAATGGAAGTTCGCTGTTTTCGGTGTCGCAAACACAGATAAACAGTAATTTACCTCATGCGTTTAATGCGGCCGGTGATGTCTCCATGGCATATGATTTAATCTTTGCCAATCAAATGGCTTCAAATATCAAATCGTTTGGACCATTAACAATTGATGCCGGAGAAAATTGGGAAAGCAATGATTTGACACTGCGAACCTATGGAACGGGTAACTTGGTTTTGGATATTGCCGGTGGAAATTTGTGGTCGGATGGAACGAACGTTGGAATCGGAACAACTTCACCGATTGCTGGTTTTGATGTACAAAAAACCGTGTGGTTGCGGGGAGCGGCAGCAGGGGCAAGCGGGTTATTTGTAAACAGCAGCGGGAATGTGGGCATCGGCACCACTTCGCCAGCTGCAAAACTTGAGGTTGCTGGAACCAGCTGGCTTCGAGGTGGAACGACGACTTCGGGACTTTTTGTCGACGCAAATGGAAATACCGGCATTGGGACGACGAGTCCAAGTAATCTTCTACACATCTATGAAAACACATCAAATACTACAACTGCAGGTTTAATGATTGAACAAGCAGGTGCCGGAGACGCTGTTACACATTTTGCTTTAGCGGGGGGGCAGAATTATTCTGTAGGAATTGACAATTCAAATGAAGATAGATTTGTAATTCAAGCTGGTTCGACTTTTTCTGCAGATGGGGTAAAAGCAGGTTTAGCAATGGATTCTTTAGGGAAAATAGCCATTGGCCTACATTACCCCCAAACGCGTAAACTTACCATTACTGATACTGCCGCGGGGGTTCTAAATTATGCCATAGGTCTAAGAAATAACTCTAATAGCTTGGGCACCGCAACAGGAATATTGTTTATGCCTGGCGGTTGGACTGATGACTATGGTAAAGGTGGCCTGATATACTCTCGTACTAACGATTATCAACGAGGCGATTTTCACTTTTTGCAAAACACTCTAGACGACAGTTCTCTTCCAACTTTGGCTAATTCAGTTATGACTATTAAAAATAGCGGCAACGTCGGCATCGGGACGACGAGTCCTGGGGCGAAGTTGGATGTGGTTGGAAACATACGAGTAAAAACCGGCAATGGGCTTCAGTTATACGAAACGAATAACGCTAATTACTGGACATTAAAAAACACTACGAATGATTTAACTTTTACACTTAATACTACAGAGTATATGAGGATTATGAACGGTGGCAACGTAGGCATTGGCACCACTTCGCCAGCTGCAAAACTTGAGGTTGCTGGAACCAGCTGGCTTCGAGGTGGAACGACGACTTCGGGACTTTTTGTCGACGCAAATGGAAATACCGGCATTGGGACGACGGGGCCTAGTTCAGCTTTAGATGTTATAGGTGCTATCGAAGTTGCAGATGGTACAGAGTTACTTCCATCGGTAACTTTTGGGACAGATACCGATACGGGGTTTTGGAGAGGGGGATCGGGGTTGGTTCGTTATTCAGCGAATGGTTCATATTCGGCTGAATTTAAGAACACTGGAATATTCTCCACGTTTGCAACCATGAATGCGGCGACTGATCCAACAGCGGTACCGTATTCAGGTTATGGGGATGTTAACACGGGAATGTATTTTCCTGCTGCGGACAAACTTGGTTTTTCGGCTGGCGGGACGGGGACGTTATTTATAACAGCGGGCAACGTCGGCATTGGGACGACGAGCCCAAGTGCAAAGCTATCTATATTCTCCGATGGGGATGCAATGCATTTGGGTACTGATACTAATACCGCAAACTACATTTCATTTGCATACAATCCCTCAACAAGTCTGGGACGAGGGTCATTTGGCTATGACCCTGTTTTGGCGGCGATGACGATTCAGGGTGGGGCATCCAAAGGAGTTGCATTTAACGTAAACAACAGCACTTTCGGTTCTGGCACGGCGATGTTAATTAATAGTTCGGGCAACGTCGGCATCGGCACCACTTCGCCCGCCAGTGCTCTTCAAGTAAGTGGCACGGCGTGGCTTCGAGGTGGAACGACGACGAGCGGATTATTTGTAGACTCAAATGGAAATGTAGGGGTGGGGACAACGGGACCAGTTTATGATCTAGATATTACCAAAAGTAGTACGGGTGCAGTTGTTGGGAATATAAAAAATTCTAACGCAGCTGGAAGTGCGGCCTATCTTCTTCAAAATGATTTGAGTTATTGGAACATTAATGCATATGGATCCGGAGTTTCTGGGAACTTATTTGGAATAGCCAAGGCCAATACAGTAATGTCATTTTCCACCGGTGTGGATGCTGTAATCGGGACATTTAGTAACAACAATTTAATCTTTGGTACTAATAATTTGGAACGGGTCAGGATTACAAAAGAAGGCAACGTCGGCATCGGGACGACTAATCCGGGAAGTACTTTGGATATTGTAGGTTCTACAAATATTAATACCGGTAGTGCCTATTTAATCAACGGATTAAACGGTTTGTCGATTGTTTCTACTAATAATGCAGGATGGGGTGGAGATAATTTGCTTGTTGGTGCCAATGCTGCAAAAAGCTGGTCCGGAAGTTATAAGGCGGGTAGTGTTTACGTTGGAGTTGGTGCAGCAGGGAGTGGAAATTTATCTGATGGAAGAAGAATGACAGTTGTTGGTGCAGAAGCCGGATATTCTTTAACATCAGGAAATTACGGCGTTTTTATAGGATATCAAGCGGGTTATTCCTGGCAGACCGATCCGGCTAACGTCGTTATTGGACCTCGCGCCGCGTACCAGGTGACAGGCGGAATTGACAATACTATTATGGGTAACAATGCCCTTTACACCCAAACAGGTTCAACAAATAATACAACCGCTCTGGGTTCAGACGCACTTTTTTATTATAATACCGCCGGAACTTCTGATAATACTGCGGTTGGTAACGCTGCGGGATACAAACTTGTGAGTGGGGTGGGTAATTCTTTCTTAGGTTCCTACGCTGGTGTTTATCAGGGAAGCGGTGACTATAACATCACCTTAGGGTATGCATCAGGAAGGCAAAATTTGGGGGGTGGTATAACTAGTTCCGGAAGTAAAAACATAATCATTGGTACGTGGACTGGTCAATCTATGTTAACAGGTAAAGAGAATACGTTTATTGGTCACAGTGCTGCCACTTCAAACACCAACGGGAACTACAATGTTTATTTGGGTCGCGGTACCGGCTATGGTAACATTACTGGCTCTTACAACACTGCCCTTGGGACGTATGCAAGTGAAACTCCTACAAATCTCGATTACACAGTTGCGATAGGGTATGACGCCAATCCAACAGCGTCACGACAATTGGTAATTGGTTCGAGTTATAATAATACCTCCTACATCACCGAAGGCTATTTTGGTAGCGGAGTTACAGCAACCACTCCACAAGCCTTTACAATTAATTCTACCGGAGGTAGTGGAACAAATATTGCCGGTGCTAATTTGGCTATAGCTGGAGGCAAGGGAACTGGTTCTGGTTTAGGAGGATCGATCTATTTTAAAACTGCTACTACTGGCAGTTCTGGAACAGGATTAAATTCTTTGACGGACCGAATGGTAATAGACTCCACTGGCAACGTTGGCATTGGGACGACGGCACCAGCAGGTCTGCTGGCAGTAGGCACAAGTTCACAGTTCACAGTAAATTCAAGTGGTGATATAACCAAGATTAAAAATCTTACCTATTCTTGGCCTTCTGCTCATGTAGCCAGTAGTTATCTAACTAATGACGGTTCTGGTAATCTAACTTGGACGACATCTCTTGCTGCAACCTCTTTGAAGTGGAACGGTCTAACCAACCCTGATGGGGCGCAGTCATTGACTATGGGAACTAATGCCACTACTTGGAATTGGGCAACCGGTACTGCTACTAACAATCTATTTAATATTACAACAGACGCGTCAGCTAATGGAACTGGGACTTTGTTAAATGTTCAGAGTGGCACCACTTCAAGCTTGATACCCCTTCGTGTCCGTGCAGGTACTGTCGAAGGATTGGCGGTAAATTCTGAAGGCAGTGTTGGAATTGGAACCTATACACCGATTGGAAAGTTTGAAGTGACAACGGGTGGTGGTGGAGTTTCCTCTGCAGATGTGATACCAGTAATGACTTCTAATACGGCACCAATCGGGATAGCGTCGGCTGGTAGTGAATATACTGGCGCCGCATGGAAAGCCTTTGATGATAATGGTGCCACAGTTTGGAATACCCTTGATAAGTCATCAGGTTGGTTGGCTTATCAATTTTCTACGAGTAAGAAAGCATTTAAATATTCTTTAACTGCGTCGGCAACACCCAGTAGAATGGTAAATGATTGGACATTTGAAGGTTGGGATGGAGGTAATTGGATAATACTGGATACCCAAATAAATAATACCTGGTCAGCTGGGGAAAAGAGATTGTTTCCCTTATCAAACACAGCTTCATATGTTAAATATAGAATCTATTTAACCTCAAATAATGGCGCAAGCTGGGTAGATATCGCTGAAATGGAGATTTATGATGATTCTGGTCCAATGACGGCTTTTATGGTCGGGTCATCAGGAGATGTTGGAATTGGGACAACGAATCCAACAACAAGACTGGACATCAATGGCAATCTGAATGTCTCTGGTTATGCTACCATGTCTGCATCGTTGAATGTTGGTTATGCTGGATTTATGGGTGGTGTAGGTAATGGAATATTTTCCAATAAAGTTGGCATTGGTACTACGGCTCCTGGGGTTGCTCTTGACGTTGTTGGTAATGCCAGATTTAGTGCTGTTGGAGCAGGGGAGAAGGGGTATGATTTAAATATCACCAGTGATGGTACTCTAACTACTAGTACTTCAGATATCTCAATGAAGACAAACATTGTTGATATGGATAATACCTTGGCTAAGTTAATAACCTTAAGGCCGGTAACCTTCAATTGGAAAGAAAGTGGAGAAGAAGATCTTGGTCTTATTGCCCAAGAAGTAGCTCAAATATTTCCAGGGTTAACTTTTATCAATTCAACTGACGGTAAGATGGGGATAAATTATTCCAGAATCCCGGCTTTGTTAATTAAGGGTATGCAGGAACAACAAGGACAACTTAATAATTTTCAATTATCAATGATCAATAATCAATCAAATTTAAATGATCAATTATCAATGATTAATGATCAATCAATAACAAACAAATTAGAATCAAATGATCAATTGGATATTAAAAATTTGACATTAAAAATTTCAAATTTGGATGATAAGTATGCTTCGGTGTCTGCAGAACTTGATCTATTAAAAACTGAAATGAAAACATTAGTTTCTAAACCACTTGAAGTTGGAGCATCTCCATTAATTGCAACTGATTCTGCGCAAATTGCTACAGATTCTGCAGTGCTCGGCGCATCAACATCTGCGGTTTTACAACATGGTGAAGCACTTATTAATGGTCCAGTGGCAACGCTTTCTGCACTGATGGTGAGCGGAGAAAGCCGACTGTATGATGTGAATATTGCCGGTGGAATAACAGCAGGACTATTAAGTATTAATAATGAATGTGTTGATTCCACAAACTGTTCACTTGCTTCAATCTCTTCACTGGTGACGCCGCTTAAGATTCAAAATAATCTTTCTGCCAACGTCGAAATCATGGGAAACAAAGTTGAGATTGACACAAAAGGAAACTTGAAAATTTCTGAAGGTGATTTAACCATTGAAAAAGGAAAGATTAAGGGAAATGATAATATCCGTGGCGCAGAAAAAATTATTTCCGGACAAACAAGTATTGAGGTGAAAAAAACCTGGGATACTGCACCGGTTTCCATCACCACCACTACGTCATATGATTCCTATGTTTGGATAACCAACTTGACAGAAACCGGATTTACAATTAATGTTAAAAATGCACCAAGTAAGGATGAAAAAGTTTATTGGACGGCGATGTGGTGAAATAAATAAAGTCAAAATTCAAAAGGCAAAAGTCAAAAATACAAGTCAAAGTTAAAAAGTTTTATATTAAACACTTTTGACTTTTAACTTTAACTTTTGAATTTTAACTTTTAACTTTTGAATTAAAAATATGACTAACATAACTAAAGTGTTTGGTACAGTCGTTTCCATTATCGGTGAGTTGGTTGAGGTAAAATTTGATCGAGAAGTTCCCAATATCAACGAGATTTTAATGATGCCAGACGAACCTGAAGTGATGCTTCAGATCTATCGATCGTCCGGTAGTAGTTCATATTTCTGTATGATTATCAGTGGAAAAACACAGATTACCAGAGGAACCAAACTCTATTCAACCGGTGAGCAGTTAAACATTCCTGTGGGGAAAGAACTTCTTGGACGGGTGATTAATCTTTTTGGTCAACCTATTGATGGAAAAGGAGAGGTTAAATCTTCAATGCGCAGATCCTTAGTGTGTGAATCACCTCCCTATGCTTCAATTATGACAAAAAAAGAAATTTGGGAAACCGGTATTAAGGCAATTGATTTTTTCTCGCCACTGGTTAAGGGTGGAAAAATCGGTCTTTTTGGAGGAGCGGGTGTGGGAAAAACTATCTTACTTTCGGAAATTATGCACAATATCGTAGTGATGAATAAATCTAAAAAAGCGCAAAAACAGGTTTCGGTTTTTGCCGGAATTGGGGAACGTATCCGTGAAGGGCAGGAGTTATTTTTTGAACTGCAAGAGCGTAAAGTGCTTTCATCTACTGCATTAATTTTTGGATCAATGGGAGAAAATGCTGCAAAACGTTTTTTAACTGCTATGGCTGGAGTGAGTATTGCCGAACACTTTCGGGATAAGGAAAAGTTTGATGTATTATTTTTCGCAGATAATATTTTTCGTTTTGCCCAAGCCGGTAGTGAACTTTCTACATTAACAAAACAGATTCCGTCAGAGGATGGATATCAGCCAACGTTGACATCGGAAATGGCAGCTTTTCATGAGCGATTGGTGTCGGCAAATGGTCGGACAATTAGCACGATTGAAGCAATCTATGTCCCATCTGACGATTTGTTTGACTCAAGTGTTCAGGCAGTGTTTCCTTATCTTGACTCCATTATTTCACTTTCCAGAAATGTCTACCAGCAGTCTCGGTTTCCGGCAATAGACTTATTAAGTTCCAGTTCTTCGTTTCTCTCAGTTGAAACTGTCGGACACGAACATTATTCTACATATATTGAAGCGCAGGCGCTTTTGAAAAAGGCTCAGAGTTTGGAGCGCATGGTTTCTCTGGTTGGGATTGATGAGTTGTCACCGGAAAATAAAATTGCATATCGTCGTGCCAGTATGATTGAAAATTATATGACCCAACCTTTTTTTGTGACAGAGTCGCATTTTAGCAATAATGGTGTTTTTGTTCCTTTGAAAACTACTGTTTCTGACGTCCGTGCAATTATTGATGGAAAATATGATGAACGTGATGTTAAGGAGTTTATGAATGTGGGCGCAATTAGTTAAAATCAGTAGGGGCGCATCATTGATGCGCCCTAATCAGATGTAGAGACAGGTTTAAAACCTGTCTGTACAAATAGGGGTGAAATTTATTTCGCCCGAGATAGAATTATGAATATTCAATTTTGATAAAGTCTTTAAAGTAATAATGTCATTGCGAGCGAACCTCGCTTAGCGGGGGAGCGTGGCAATCTCGTTACCAATAGGACGTCCTATTTTAACGGGATTGCTTCACCCTCGAAGATGCTCGGGTTCGCAATGACACGAATAAAACCTATGATTAACAAAACACTAAACCTTATCATCCAAGAAAAAAAGGGTGTGATTTTTTCCGGTGATGTGAAAAGCGTTTCTTCAAACAACGAGATTGGCCCTTTTGATATTTTACCGCAACATGAAAACTTTGTGGCAGTGATTAAAGACACAATTAGTTTTATTAAAATTGATGGAAAAAATAACTCAATAAAAATTGAACGAGGAATAATCCGTGTAAAAAATAATCAGGTTAATGTTTATTTGGGGATATAATTGCTAAATTGTTAAAGTGTTAAATTGCTAAATTGTTAAAGTGTTAAATTGTTAAAGTGTTAAATTGCTAAACTGTTAAATTGTTAAATTGTTAAAGTGTTAAATTGCTAAATTGTTAAAGTGTTAAATTGCTAAATTGTTAAATTGCTAAATTGTTAAATTGCTAAATTGCTATATTGTTATGATGAATAAAAAAAATAATAATATCCGTGTAAATCCGTTATTAATCCGTGTTAATCTGTATTTAACAGACATAAAGAACTATTTTGTTGCTTCAAAAAAAGGAAAGCTTTCCTGGTTAATTGTCTTTCAATTAGCAGGTAAGAATCTATTTTATGGTAAGTCAAGAACACTCTTAACAGTTGGTGCAATTTCACTGGGAACCGCTGCGGTAGTTTTTCTTGTTTCTTTTGGTTATGGACTGCAGGATATTGTGACAAAGCGCTTAGTTCATCCAAACTCAATGCGACTTACAGATGTGCAGAGCAATTCAACTGCTCTGACGTTATCGGACAAGTCCATAAGCCAGATTACAAATATTTCCGGAGTTGCCGATGTTGCATATTCAATTTCATTGGCAGCGTCACTGAGCTATCTTAATTCCCGTATGGACGTGGTGGTTGCCGGAGTTGAAAATAAGTATTTGGAATATGCAAATATTTATCCAATCAGCGGTGAATTTTTTTCAAAGGCGGCCAATGGGAAATATCTAAGTCGTGAAGATTGCGCGATAGAAGATGGTAAAAGTGATTGTTCTTCAGATCTGGAGAAATTATTTTCACTGATGGAAAATGGACAAGTTGCCGGTGCGGAAACTGAAAAAAAGGCGCTCCAAATTGGAGATTTAATTAACGATGTTAAAATCCGGTTTCGTTTAACCGACGATATTTATTTACCACTGCGGGAAAAGCCGGAAATGTCAGCACGGATAACTGGCTACGTGCGGGGAAGTGACTTAGAAAGTTATGTTGGACAGGAGGTTTGGGGTACTGCTTACGAAAGTATTGGAACACAAGGAAAAGCTTATCAAGATGCCACAGGTAATTGGTTTGGAAAATGGATAAAAACCAACTTATTGATTTATGATTCAGTTGCTGACACAGTATATCTTCCGGCAAAAGACGAAAGTGGAAAGCAAAAACAAGCCGAAGGTTTTCTCGGTCAAAATCAAGCGCGCATTTTAACAGAAGAACAGGTTTTGTTAGATAAACAAGTGGATAGATTACTGGAATTAACCAAAAGAGATAATGTGTTGGGAGTTGCAACCGGAGAAGCAGAGCAGGAAAGTTTACGTGTTGCTGACCTTTCCACTTCAACCGAAGCCGCGGAACTTAAACAAATTTTAGCAGTTGATAAGGCGGAAAAAGTTGCCTCACCGGTTGCGCAGATTGGAATGATTGAGGTAAAAAAGAAAGGGGGAAAGGAAGCAGTGGTTTCGACCGGATTTTTACGCGCACTAAAATTAAAAGAAAAAGAAATTATTGGCAGATCAATTAATTTGGAATATATCATTAGTGGTGGTGCGATTTCCGGTATTGCCGGACGGGTAACAAGTAAACCTGTGCGGTATAATGTAGTTGGTGTTGTAAAGGAAGATAAACGTTCGTTGGTTTTTGTCCCCTTAGCTGATATTGAAAGTATGGGAATTAAAAAGTTCACGTTAGCTAAAGTTTTATCAAAAACAGATAAAGACTTATCTTCAGTGCGGGAAAAAATCGAAAGACTGGGTTTTTCGACTCAAAGTATCGTGGATACCTTGGCTCAGGTTGACAGATTGTTCCGGGTAATGCGATTTTTACTTGGTGCTTTTGGTATGATTGCATTAGTTGTTGCGGTTTTTGGAATGTTTAACACATTGACAATCTCACTACTTGAACGGACGCGTGAAATTGGCGTAATGAAGACTTTAGGAACTACTGACTCTGATGTTGTGCGCTTGTTTTTGGCGGAATCAACGCTAATAGGTTTATTGGGAGGAATTGGTGGTGTATTTTTTGGAGTAGGTTTGGGAAATCTGCTTAATTTAATTTTTCTGTTTTTTCAACAGGATAAAAACGTGGTTTTATTCAAAGCACCGTTGACATTTTTGATAATGATATTTTTCTTTTCTGTTTTAGTTGGAGTTTTGACCGGTATTTTTCCGTCGAAACGAGCGCAGAAAATCAGTCCTCTGGATGCGCTGAGATATGAATAACTAAAGAAGTTAAAAGTTCAAAGTGCAAAGTTCAAAGTTAAAGTTTAAAATGAAAAGTTTCCATAACTTTAAATTTTTAACTTTTAACTATTTTTAAACATAATTGTTTCATCTGCGCGGACGTAGGAAAATAATTCTTCGGGCTTAAACCATAAGTTAACTTCTTTTTCCCCATCTTCAACTGAGTCTGAAGCGTGAATGATGTTTCTAAGCGGTCGGTTTTGTTCATTAGCAAGATCAATTGTATCATGGGAAAAATCACCACGGATTGTGCCTGGTGCAGCTAAGATTGGAATAGTGTTCCCGGAAAGTTTACGCACAATTTCAATTACATCATAACCTTCCACCACCACGCATAAAACCGGTGACTCCTGGAAATAGTCGACTAACCATTTTTTCACGGTTTTACCAATTTCGATCGCATTATCAGTCTTGAATATTTTTTTTGCATCCAAACCTTTTTTGGCGTAATTTGTTAGTGTTCTTTGTCCAACCTTTTCAAACCAGATATCAGTTTCCGGATAATGAGCAACAACGGTTTTTGCATCTGCCATCATAAACTTTAGTCCAATAACAGTTAATCCCACCTGTTCAAAACGTTTTAAAATTGTTCCACATAAACCACGCTGAACACCGTCAGGTTTTATTATTAGTAAGGCTTTTTGTTTTTTCATATATAACAATTATAATTGTTATAACGGTTATAACCGTTATACTAAATATAGCTTATCAACCCCTCTCTCATATCCTTTAAATTCTGTATTTTTGAACCAGTATTTTATTTCCCTTCTTGCTTCCTCAGCTGATCCTGACGCATGGACAAAAGTTTTGACAACACGGTCAAGTGACGATGATAATATCGAATTATCAAAAGAGAACTTAGCATGTAAGGTTCCTGGGTCGGCTAGTGCTGGAATGGTGTGTCCACGAAGTTTGCGGGCGACTGTAATTGCGTTTGGTCCTTCCCAAACCGAAACAACAATCGGCCCCTCCTGCCAGTATTTGATTAAACGGTCATAAACAAACTGTCCTAATTTTGCTGGGTCATCGGTTCCAAATCTTTTTTTTGGGTTAGCACCTGACTGCTTAAAACTAGCTAAGGTTTTTTCTCCCATTTCCTTAATCCACTCCGGTGTGCCAGGATAGTGATTTTTTATCACATCAGGCTCTGGTTGTAACATTTTTGCAGTCATTAATTTTAATCCTGCAGTTTCAAAAGTTTCAAAAATTGTGCCAATTAAACCACGCTTGACTGCGTCAGGCTTGATTATAATTAGAGTTTGTTCCATGGTTATAATATTTATAATCGTTATAACAATTATAACAATTATAATTTATTTTTAATGTAATCGAAAATTGTTTTCGTCACTTCATCAACTCCTTTTTCCCCATCAACATTCACCCATTTGGTCCAGACCTGGTTTTTAACCAGCTTTTGATATTGTTTGTAAGTTTTTCTGATAAAATCAAAGTCTTTTTCTCTCCGATTTTTTTCTTTTTGTTCGCCAAATTTACGCTTGATGGCAATTTCCGGATCAACATTCAAATAAAAAACCATATCAGGCACTTCAATTCCAAAATCTTTGGCAAAACGAAGCTGTTTTTCAATCTCCACACCTTCAAGTGTTTGAAAGCACAGAGTTGTTGAAAAATAGCGGTCGGCAATAACAATTTGATTTTTTCGCATTTCTTGTATCAGTTCACGATCAGACAGAAACTGAAGCGAATATAGGAGAAATTGCATTTGCGGACTTAAGTCTTTATTATTATAGAGAAACTCGCGGATAAATTTGCCAACATTAGCTTCATAGTTGGGGTATTTGATAAAGGTAAACGGAAGATTGGCTTTTTTTAACCATTTTTGTAAGTTGACGGCCTGTGTTTCGCATCCGGCACCATCAATTCCTTCGATGACAATAAACATATTATGGTTATAAAATTTATAACGATTATAATAATTATAACTGTTATAAATATTATAATGATTATAATTCATTAGCAACTTAAAATACCTATGCAAAACCAAGGGTATAAGGGCTTAGCGTTTTATAAACAATCTGAGATTATCCATGATTTTACGGTAGAATTCATCAAGTTTTATGTCAATCACTATTCTCGCACAAAAGACCAGATGGAGCAGTCTGCCCGTTCCGGCAAACAGAATATTGCTGAAGGCTATACTCAAAAAAGTATAGAAAGTAAACTAAAATTAGTTGGAGTGGCGCGCGGATCGCTAGAAGAACTTTTGAACGATTATCAGGATTATTTACGCCAGCATAATCTTAAAATTTGGTTAAAGGATTCACCTGAAGCAAAGAAAATTAGAGCTTTAGTTTATAATCCTTATAACTGTTATAATAATTATAAAGATTATATAAAACCAGCCGAGTCAGCCGCTAACGTCATGATCTGCTTAATCAATCAAACCAATCAACTTCTTGATCAAAAACTTCGCTGGCTTGAGGAACAATTTGTCAAAGAAGGTGGCTTTAAAGAAAGTTTGTTAAAAAAGCGTTTAGCTTATCGTAATAGGTCGGTATAACGGTTATAACCGTTATAACAATTATAACTGTTATAATAATTAGCTTATTTGGAGCTCCCATAGTTCAACGGACAGAACTGGCGCGTCCTAAGCGTCTAATGGTGGTTCAATTCCGCCTGGGAGCACAAAATAGAATTTAGAGTTTAGAATTCAGAATTATGAATCTTGAATAAAGAATTATGAGAATTAAAAAATCATCTGATTATTTCCGAGCTTTAGTACTTCGTATCATTGGTAATTTTCTGATTTTTTCTTCACTGTTTATGATCGGAAAGACTTTTTATCAACCGGCAAAAGAAGAAATCCGGTATTTTATTAATCAGTATTTCAATAAAAAGTATATTGTCAAAACAGATAATGTTACTTTCAAAATTGATCAGAATGTCAATCAACCAAAGGGTGGGTTGGCAAAATTACTTAATATTAAACCGTTCGAAGAACTAATACCGGAAGATCCTAACTTTAGTATTGTTTTGCCTAAGATAGGTGCCAATGCCAAGATATTGGCTAATATTGATCCGTCTGATGAAAAGATTTACTTAGAAGCCTTAAAACGTGGAGTTGCTCACGCCTTAGGAACAGCTTTTCCCGGTGAAGGAGGCCATATCTTTTTATTTGCTCACTCAACTGATTATATTTGGAACGTAGGTTATTATAACGCGGTTTTTTATTTGCTATATAAATTGGAAAAAAACGATGAGGTGGATATTTTTTATAAAGGTCAACGTTATGTTTATCAGGTTAGCGATAAAATGGTGGTTGACCCATCTCAAGTTGAGTACTTAACGCGGAAAACTAACCGGGAATTTCTTACTCTTCAAACCTGCTGGCCTCCGGGAACCACTCTAAAAAGACTACTGATATTCGCGGTAAGAAAAAGTGAATAGAACTACTAAAACACATCGTCATTCTGGTAAGCGACCCGCCGATTAGGCGAGGGAGCACATCCAGAATCATCGTTAGGTAGATTCTGGACAATTAGAAGTGGTGCCAGAATGACATATCTTAACAATTTAGCAATGTAACAATTTAACAATTATTCTCTTCCTACCTTATTCCCACAGCATACAAATCCGGAAACTTGTTATTTTTCGGATTAAGATTAACAAGAATAATTAACTTTCCGTCACTGCTGACAGAGAAGAAGTTGGCTTCAAAAGGCCCTGAATATACAATCTGACGATTAGTATTGTCGTATTCAGAGACGATAATTTCTTTTTCATTTTTCAATACTAAATGACGCGAATTAAAAAACCAAAGTGGATAATCTTCGTTTTCGATTAGGAAATTTTTATCTTCCTTTTTATCATACATATAGACATTACCTTTGATTAATGAACGACTTTCTGGTGTTTGATTTGTTCCGATTAACGATGTTTTTAGAAAAACAGGAAGAGTGAGATTTTCATTGGCCTGATAAATAAATTTAAGCTTATCAGGTGAAAAAGTAATCATATTGAAAGATGAGGTTGCGGTGAATCCAAGGTTATTTGGAAATGTTTCCATAATTTTCTGAATTTCTGCTTCTTTTTCAGTTTGCCAGGCGCTTAACAGCGTATCCTTGGAAATTGTTACATCGAACAACTGGGCATTGTCATCTTCAAGTGATAGGAGATACGCAACAGTTTGAAAGTCGAATAAACCTTGTTTTAAATCCGGTGAGAAACTAACAACTACCGTGTTAAAATCAATACTTTCCGGTAACATTTTTTTTGCAAGAATCAACTTGAGAGGTGGAAGAAACGAAAAAGGTTTTTTATTTGCCTCAAATACATAGATTCCATCACGCAAAACATCGCCATTTTGTGAGAACAACAAAACACGGTCACTTTGTTCGATTGGAACTGCTTTAGTAATTCCGATATTTGTTAAAGGAGTTAATGATGCGTTAACGGGAAAAAGCACGACATCAATTGTCTCAACCATCTCACCTTTAAGAATGACAGTTTTATTCCAACTTGTATAACCTTCTTTTTTAACACTGACATTATATTTTCCATAGGGTAAAGTTATATTCGTATCAGTAACCCCTTCGAGTTTGTCGTTGATATATATTTTGGCTGCTTTTGGCCAAGAACTGACAGAAAATATTCCGGTTGCCGTGACAGTTTTTTGTTGTGGATTAAAACGATAACCACGAGCATATGCAATTATCACAGCTAATATGATAAGAAATATCATTAATAGTCCAATTCGTTTTAATTGCTTAATCATTTTATAATTAAAAATTGATATATTTTAATCGGTTTATGTATATGTTTGAATGATTGTTTTTTTATTAATATTTTTCTTTCCGAATTATATTATACAATATTAATGTATAAGTTATGATACGTGGTAATTTATTAAAATAAGCAATTTGTCATTCTGGGGAGCGAAGTGACTCCAGAATCTGATTCTGGACAATCGAAAGTGGTGCCAGAATGACATGTAATTTGCAAGTAATATTAGATTATATCGATTTATTCATCTATGTTCTTTAGTAAAAAAGTCGGGATAGATTTAGGAACAGCCAATACCTTGGTTTACGTCGCTCATGAAGGTATTGTTTTAAATGAACCGACAGTGGTGGCGTATTCACTTGAAGATAAGCGGGTTTTGGCTGTTGGTAATGATGCCAAAGAAATGCTTGGAAGAACTCCAGGATCAATTGTAGCTTCACGTCCAATGAAAGAAGGGGTGATTGCTGATTACACAACCACAGCTGCGATGATTACATATTTCTTGAAAAAATCCCTTAAAGGAAAGGTTTATTGGCCGATTTTAATGATCTCAATTCCCGGAGGAGCGTCTCAGGTTGAAAAAAGAGCTGTGGTGGCAGCTTGCCGGCAGGCAGGCGCATCTGAAGTTTATTTAATTGAAGAACCATTGGCTGCAGCAATTGGTGCAAAAATTCCCATTTCTCAACCGTCCGGTCATATGATTGTCAATTTAGGCGGTGGGACAGCAGAAGTCGCCATTATTTCTTTGGGCCAGTTAGTGGTATATAAAACCATCAGAGTAGCAGGGACAAAATTGGATGAGGTGATTATTACGCAAATGCGAAAAAAGCATAGTTTAATTATTGGAGAACGCACAGCTGAAGATATTAAGATAAATATTGGTAATGCGTTTATTAAAGACCAGCCAAAAGATATTCAAGAAAAAACCATGGAAGTGAAGGGTCGGGATTTCCAAACCGGTTTACCGCGTATTTTTCAAATTGGGGAGAACTCGATTAATGAAGCTTTAGAAAAACCACTTAAACAAATTATGGATGGAATTAAAGAGGTGTTGTCACAAGCTCCACCGGAGCTGGCTGCGGACATTGTTGATAAGGGGATTGTGTTGACCGGAGGAACCTCTCAACTTCATAACATTGATAAGTTCGTGACCTATTACACAGGAGTGGCATCGTTTGTGGTGGAAGAACCGCTTTTTTGTGTGATTCGTGGAGTTGGCATGGCAGTTGAAAATCTTGATAGTTATAAAGAAGCAATAAGATAGTAGTTAGTGGTTAGTAGGTAGGGGCGCATCATTGATGCGCTCGTACATAGTCAGGAGAAAGAAATGAAATAATGAATAGAGATTATACAATAACAAAATATATTAATAATTACCTTATAGTACTTTAATTATTCACAAGAAAATCAGTCTTACATAAAAAAATAAAAAATATTAATAAAATAATTTATAATATAGTATGTAATTATATACATTGATTGAAATAACTAAAATTTTCAATAATTAATCAACGTATTAAACTAAACTTAAATTAAATTATTTGAACAAAAACAGATTAAATTATAATATTTATAATAATTATAAATCTTATAATAATTATAGTGTTTGATTTATGAAAAAATTACTTGGAATAACAATAGACAGTGACTCAAAACAGAAAGTCCTAGAGAAAATTTTAAAGTACTGGGATAGACCAGTTGATTTCTTTCATATTGTGTCGCTAAACCCGGAAAACATCGTAATTGCTCAGACCGATTTGACGTATAAAACCGTATTAAATGACAGTAATATCCGTTTAAATGATGGAATTGGGACTGTTGTGGCAAGTCGATGTTTGGGTGTTGACGTTGGTGACAGGCTCACCGGTGTTGATTTGATGAAAGAGTTGATAGAAACAGCACGAAACAGACGCTTCCACGTGCTGTTAATTGGAGGCGAGGCAAATTTAGCAGAGTCATTGTCCAAGTGCTACCAGCAAAAATACCCTCAGGCTACTTTTTTTGGGGTTCAGGGGATAAAAGACATATCTAATGTGTATGAAAAAGAAAATAATAAAATATTTTCTATAGTGGCTGAAGCAAAGCCCAGTTTGGTTCTTGTTGCTTTTGGATCTCCAGCTCAAGAAAAATGGTTATGGACACACAGAGATAAATTTTCCGGTTGTGTTTGTATGGGAGTAGGACAAGGTTTTGATGTTTATGGCGGGCTAGTTAAGCGGTCTCCGGTTTGGATACAAAAGATTGGAATGGAATGGTTATATCGTTTACTCACGCAACCATGGAGGTGGAGGAGGCAATTAAGACTGATTCATTTTTCTTTATTGGTAATTAAGCAGAAGCTGTTGGGATAGAAGCGATTATTAATGTTTGTCAAACAGGGCTAGAAATTTATGTATGAGTTTATGTATGAGTTTATGTATGAGATTGATTACTCATTAGAGATGAGAGGGAAAAGTGTCTTTGATTTGTTCTCTTCCTTCCTTAATATAACCATCATAGGCTTTATACATAGTAATTGGATGGGACAACCATAATCTTAAAAGAAGTGAGGCTGGTCCTTTTTCTAAAGCTTTACGACATTGTTCCATCGTTTGGGTTGGAGTTTTAGCTATAGTAGTTGTTACCCTTTCAGACGGTGCTGTCATACGTACTTATTATACATATCACTTTTTTATTGTCAAATCGGGAAGAAAGTGAGAGAATAGAGCATGAAAAGAATTCAGAATTCAGAATTCAGAATTCAGAATGAAATTAATCAAATAGTTAGATACTTTGGTAATTTTGATTATGTGCCGACAGTAGAGGAAATCCATCGATTTTATCCGAAAAAGATCAGCAGAGATACTGTAGGGGAGTATAGTAAGAAAGTTCAAAGTTTAAAGTTCAAAGTGCAAAGTTTTGAAAAAGAAAGAGAAAAAAGAAAAAGGACTTCGGAAGATAAGATTAAGCTAATTAAAAGGTTCATAGAATTATTATCAAGGTTTCCACAGATAAAATTAGTTGGATTATCCGGGACAGTGGCAATGAATAATGCCAAAAAGAACGATGATATTGATCTTTTTATCATTACGGCAAAAGACAGGCTGTGGACAGGAAGGATAGTTGCAATATTATTAGCGAATCTATTAAACTTGCGGAGAACAAGGGATAGTAGCAATGTCATTGCGAGCGAACCCCGCAAAGCGGGGGAGCGCGGCAATCTCGTTACCAATAAGACAATCTATATTAACGGGATTACTTCGTCATCCCGCTCAAGCGGGATTCCTCGTAATGACATTACGGTTAAAGATAAAGTCTGTCTCAATCTTTTTTTTGACGAAAAAAATCTTCAGGTGCCAAAATATAAGCAAACGGAATACGTAGCTCACGAAGTGTTGCAGATGAAGCCACTGGTTGATAAGGATAACATTTATCAGCGATTTATCCAGGCAAATGAGTGGGTGTTTGGCTTTTTTCCGAATGCGGAAAAAGCAAGTCCAAGGTTCAAAGTGCAAAGTGCAAAGTTACAGTTCAAAATGCAAAGTTATTCAAAAAACTTTAAACCTTTAACTATAATTTTTAACTTTTCATTTTTAACTTTTAACTTAATTATGGATGGAATAGAAGTCCTTACAAAAAGACTTCAGTTAGCGCTTATCAATCGTCATCGAACAACCGAAATGATTACCGATACTCAACTCTGGTTTTTTCCGGATGATTATGAGAGGAAGATACCCATGAACCAGACCCGCTAAAGCGGGACGGTTCAGGGCTTCGCACATTGTGAGATAGAGTCAACGGAATTTTTTATGCGGATGAAGTTGGGCTTGCAATTGATAGAAAGAAGACATATATTTGTATATATGCAATATGTATTAAGTTTTATTAACAAAGTAAAATTGGTTTTGCAAAGGTTGTTTGGAGAAACGACACGTAGACAGTCAACCTTGTTAGACTAATTTAGCTCAAAGACCGATTTCTGGAGCAATTTTTTGCATTGCAGCTAGATTAACTTCAACAAACTTCTCTAGAGAGAGATTTAATCCATCAATACGATTACACATTGCTACATCAGCACGTCTTGTTCCGGCAGCAAATTTTGGTTCCTTAAGAAAACGTTTTAAAATCGAGGATAATTTTACATCAGCAAGTTTTTTTGAAGGATAAACTAGTGCAACTGCAACAATTAATCCGGTTAAGCTATCAACACAAAAGATTGACCAATCGGCTTTTGTTTGTTGAGTCACCTTGGTGAGTTCAGGTGCGTGAGTCTTGATGATGTGAATAACAGTTTCAGTTGTAGTAAGTCCGTATTTTGCTAATACCTCTTTAGTTTTTGTTGGGTGGGTTGGCTTAAACTCCTTTGAATAATCAATGTCATGAATTAACCCAGCCAATGTCCATTCCTCACGTTTTGGTTCATTTGTATCAAGTAAGTTTTGAGATTGAAAATAATCATAAAGCGCACCCATACAGGCCTCAACACAAAGAGAATGTTTGAAAATATTCGGTTCAAGTTGAGTTTTGACTGCGTTGATATAGCTTTGTCTGGGGAAATCCATAGCTTATTATTATATAATAAAAACTAGCCGGAGTGGCGGAACTGGCAGACGCGCACGGTTCAGAACCGTGTTCTCGCAAGGGATTGAAGGTTCAACTCCTTTCTCCGGCACAAAACTATAAATAGTATTTCATAATATGGTAATATTGTATGAATAATAATTGGAGAGGTGGCTGAGCGGTCCAAAGCGAGGGGTTGCTAACCCCTTGAGTCGCAAGACTCGCGTGGGTTCAAATCCCACCCTCTCCGCCTTCGCCTCGCCGAAGTCCCGCTTAGCTGGACAAAGGCGGGATTCTCGGCTCAGCTACGGCGAGATGATGTCCGCATTTTTAAAAGTAAAAAAAGAAAACTAACTACAGGTTATTTGCACAATTCTTCACGGTCGAGTATAATACACACAAAATACATATATGGCAGAGCAAACTGTTTATAAGACTAATCTAAGAGAAGTTGAACATACAGCCCTAGACAATATGGGTGTAAGACGTTTTGATCTTCAGCAAATGTTTGCCATCGCAGGGAATGTGAGAGAAAGTATTTCTCAACGCATTCGTAACGGAGGATCTATTCCGGGATAATACTCAATAAGTGTGGTATAAGTTGATGCTTTAGATTGTAAATACGGTCAATTCTTGTATAATTCAAACATGACTACTTTGAATTTTAAAAAAATTATCGTTTCCATTGTCACTTTTGTC